>Ga0209717_1000009_pt1 | contig 259632 bp, 208 predicted proteins | sample AD_UKC048_MetaG_FD_184418 | JGI IMG/M metagenome (GOLD analysis project Ga0209717, IMG submission 184418) | Active sludge microbial communities of municipal wastewater-treating anaerobic digesters from USA - AD_UKC048_MetaG (SPAdes) (version 2) | ecosystem: Engineered > Bioreactor > Anaerobic... | reverse complement strand
CTGTTTGTTTTCAGGGAAAATAGCCGTTTTTATGTAAACCGTTGATTAAGAGTAGATTCCTTTGTTCCCTGAAAAAGTGGCAGTTTTTTGCGTAATTAGGTGATTGATTGTTAGTTCCTTTGTTACCCGGGAAATAGTGTGTTTACGTAAACACGAAAGATTCTTATTTCAATCTTTTTTTACAGATTTTTGTCACGGGTCAGGGGGTAAAATCCAAGTTGCCGTTCTGGTCCCGGACACCGAACAAAACCACTGCTTGGAGGTGCGTGGGGAGGGGTGCAATTCCTAAATATTCTAATCATGGGAATTGATATCTATTCGCTTGCCCTGGATTATCCTGATACTATCATCCAGGTAAAGGCAAGTGACCTGGTGGAGGCAGCTCGTGTATTCATGAAAGACCTGGACCTGCTACCGGAAAGCGAAACAAGAGGAAGAAAAGAAACAAGAGAAACTTCAGATCCGGACAAACCGAAAACCCTTTTGACAAAAAGGGAGGTGATGAAGTTATTGGGAGTCGGAGAAACCACCCTGTGGAGGTGGGCTACAAAGTATGATTACCTCCACCCGGTGATGATTGGCGGGGAAAGGCGCTGGAGATGGAAGGACATCTCGGCAATCATTGAAGGAAACGTGACGGATTATTACGGGAAGCCGATCAGGGGACGGGAAAAAATGCCAACGTTAGTCACGGAGGGCCGGTAATGGGTGCGGACGATAGCTTTGCAGACAAGATTTCCCGGGAGCTTGAGAAAAATGCTATTGTCAGCCAGGATTGCAAACACGTTGGGATGCTGTCGATCAAGACGGCCAACCGGTCGGTGGAGGATGCGCTGAAGATGCCGGACCCGGTTGATCTGTACCATGGATTGCTCAACGAGGGGGAAGTGGCTTGCCTGTTTGCGGATTCCAATGCAGGCAAGTCCATTTTCGCGGTACAGATGGGGGACCATATTTCCAGGTACCGGAAGGTGCTTTATGTGGATTGTGAGTTGTCGGAGAAGCAGTTCCAGTTGAGGTACACCAACCGGGAGTTGGGTTTCCGGTATGTTTTCTCGGACAATTTCTACCGGGCGGAAATCGATCCGGAGCATATCGGGGTCCAGAACTATGAAGAGGCCATCATAAAGGACATTGAGGAGGCGGCCATCCAGACGGATTCAAGGATCGTGATCATAGACAATCTGACCTACCTCTGCAACAGTTCGGAAAAGGGGGATGTGGCCGGGTTGTTCATGATGAAGTTGATTGCCCTGAAAAAGAAGCACTCCCTCACCCTACTGATCATCTCGCACACGCCCAAGCGGAATCTGAGCAATCCCATTTCACAAAACGACCTGGCCGGATCGAAGAAACTCTACAATTTTTTTGATAATGTGTTTGCCATCGGGCAATCGGCAAAGGACAAGCGCATCAAGTTTGTCAAGCAAGTGAAGGTCAGGGCCAGCGAATACATTTACGACTCGGACAATGTGATCATTTATGAAATCACCAATGATGGCGGGTACGTGCATTTCCTGCACAAGGGCTATGGGAAAGAATCGGATCATTTACGAGATAAGTCGGAGGAGGATGAAGCGCTGACGCGTACCAATATCAGGTCGCTTCACAGGGATGGGAAATCGATCCGGGAAATTGCGGACCTGGTGAATCTGAGCAAAACCACGGTGCACCGGATCATTGCACAGGAGAAGAAGAAGGAGGCGGTTTCGCTGGAGGATGTTGTCCTGGATTTGGATGATATCCCGGATGGGGTGGCTGGTTCGGGCGGGGGTGGTATTCGGGTTGGTGATGGTGTTTCTTGCGGGGGTGCTGTCCCATGCGGGGATGTGGGACAGGTGGGACAACCGGGACAGTGTGGGACACTTGCGGACACCGTGGGCGAAAGGGAACCCTTCATTTTTGACCTCTATGAAAATCTGGATTTCTTATGACGGATTCCCATACATACAGCCTGCAGGCTTACAAGGGGCCGGGGAGCCGGCATGCTTGTCCCGCTTGCGGGGACAAGCTCTGTTTTACGTTCTATGTGGATGAAAACGGGGAATTTTTGAATGAGGTGGTGGGAAGGTGCAACCATGAAAGCAGTTGCGGGTATCATTACACGCCGAAGCAGTTTTTTGCAGATAATCCCTCGGCCCGGCCCGACTGGAAAGACAACTTTTTCCGCATACCTCAGCCAGTAGTAAAAACAAAACTCAAAAAACAATTATGGACCATAACGACAGACATCGTAAAAAGCACGGTAAATCCGGAAATAGACAGCGATTTTACCCTGTTTCTGACCAGCATGATTGGCAGGGAAAACACCGTCAACATCGTAAAAGAGTACCATATAGGCGTAACCAAAAGCAGGGACGTGATTTTTTACCAGGTAGATACGGAGGGGCGATGCAGGACTGGGAAGATCATGAAGTACGACCGGCAGACAGGGAAACGAATCAAGGATGAAAAAGTGGGGGGACGGATCACCTGGGTTCACTCCGTTTTGAAACAGTCCGGCAATCCTGGGTTGCGGTTGCCGGACGGTTGGGAGTTGACCCAATGCCTGTTCGGGGAGCATCTGTTGAGGCAGTATCCGCTCAAGAATGTGGCCCTTGTGGAAAGCGAGAAAACCGCGGTGATTTGCAGTTCTTTCTGGCCGGAATACATATGGCTGGCCACCGGCGGGAAGTCTCAGCTCAACGATCGGTTACAGGTTTTGAGAGGCCGAAAGGTGGTAGCCTTTCCGGACGTTGACGGGTACCAGGAGTGGAAAGAGAAATTGTCCCAGGTACGGGGGCTGGACATTACGGTATCGGATGTCCTGGAGAAAGAGGCGTCTTTTAAGGACAGGGCCCAGCATGTGGATATCGCGGATCTGCTGATCCGGCAGCACAGGAAGGAACACATGGCCATTACCCAGGTGGAGAAGTATGAGGACCCAAAGTCACATCCCACTTTTTTGAAGTTGAAGGGGTTGGTGGGTGCGGGGAGTTTGGAGGAACTGGCGGATGTGAACAATATCAAGGAGCTGACAGATGTGGGCTATTTGGAGGAACTGGCAATGCTGGTTAATGAGCTGGGGTTGGAGGTGGAGGGGGTGAAGAGGGAGTAATGTCCCGGTGTCCCAGGTGTCCCAGGCTGTGGATGGGACAAAGCAGAGAAGTTCAGATGGAATTATGAATTAAATATGCCTAACAGAAAGTTGACCAGTAGGATGGGACAGAACAATAATAAGTAGATAATCCTTAGAGAATGGCTCTACCTATATTCTAAATAATTGATTATCTTTGTTTCGCAAAGCAGACATATGAGGTCTGTTTTTGTGTGCAATCAAGCATCCTGGGACTAGATATCTTGGGATGCTTTTTATTAAGTCGGGGATATGGTCGGGGATTTTTATAAGCAAATAACCACAAGTAGCTGATTATGACTAACTTGTGGTTTTATTTGGTGATCCGGTTGGGGCTCGAACCCAAGACCTACAGCTTAGAAGGCTGTTGCTCTATCCAACTGAGCTACCGGACCCCTTTATTCGGCCTGCAAAAGTAGGCATTTTTTTCAATACTCGTCTTTTGAATGGTTGATCCCGGCCCATTTTACCAATTCAACCACCAGGATGGGAACCAGCGAAAGCCCGGCTGTCAGGACCCAGTGTACCGGATCCATGGGTACAATCCCAAAGAGTTCCATCAGCCCGGGTATAAGCAGTACGGCAAACATGATTAACGCCGATACCAGGATGCCCAACAGCAGCGATTTGTTGCTGAACAGTCCGTTACGGAACGACGAATGTATGTTTGAATGCAGGTTGCGCACATGGACAAGTTCTGCAAAGCCTAACACGGCAAAAGCCATGGTCTGTCCCAGCGCTTCTCCTGCGTCGTAGTACCCTACCAGGTAAGCAACCAGGGATATCAACCCTATAGTAATACCCTGGTAGGATATCCTCCAGATCATTCCCCGGGTGAAAAATCCTTTTTTCGGATCCCTCGGCTTTCTGGTCATGATATCCTTCTCGGCAGGATCCATGCTCAGCGCAAGGGCAGGCAGGCTGTCTGTGACCAGGTTGATCCAGAGGATCAGGATGGGGGAGAGGGGATTTCCCAGGTTCAATATGGATGCAATGAATATCAGCAACACTTCGCCCACGTTTGCAGACAGAAGATACTGGATGACTTTCAGGATGTTATCGTAGATACGCCTTCCTTCTTCCACAGCCCTTACAATGGTCGCGAAATTATCATCTGTCAGGACGACATCGGAAGCGTCCTTGGCTACTTCAGTGCCTATGATTCCCATGGCAATCCCGATATCAGCCTGCTTAAGCGCTGGTGCATCGTTAACTCCGTCACCGGTCATGGCCACGATCTGCCCTTGTGACTGCCACGCCTTGACGATCCGGACTTTGTGTTCCGGGGCAACACGGGCGTATACCGAGTAATCCCTTACCTGCCTGTACAGATCCCCGTCACTAAGCTGGGAGAGCTCTGAACCGGTAATGTCCTTTTCGCCGGGATGGTACATGCCGATTTCGTTGGCAATGGCCACCGCGGTAACACGGTGGTCTCCGGTGATCATCACGGGACGTATCCCTGCAGTCTCGCATTTTTTCACAGCTTCAGGAACTTCAGGCCGGGCCGGATCTATCATACCCAGCAGGCCCGTGAAGACCAGGTCTTTTTCAACCGTGTCTGCGTTAGCAGGTGAAGGGACTTCATCGATATACCTGTATCCCACGGCAAGCACGCGCAGGGCAGAACGTGCCATGCGGCCGTTTTCCTTTTCTATGATATCCCTGTCTTCCTGCGTGATGGGCCTTTCTTTGCCGTTCATGAGAATATGTGTGGAAATCTTCATCATTTCCTCCAGCCCTCCCTTGACGTTGATGCGCAGCCGGCCTCCTTCCATACGGCTGATGGTGGACATCCTTTTTCTTTCCGAGTCGAAAGGCACTTCCTCCACCCTCGGAAATTGTCTTTCAAGTTCGTTTTTGTTGAGATTTACGCCGAGGCCCGCTTCGATGATGGCCGTTTCAGTGGGGTCACCGGACATTTCACGTTTCCCGTCCGGCAACATTTTCAGGTGCGCATCGGAGCAGAGCAGTGATACTTCCAGCAGGGTGGAATGATGAAAATCCTTTGCAGCCGGCCAACTTTCCACAATGCTCATTTTGTTTTGCGTGAGTGTTCCCGTTTTATCGGAACAGATCACCGTGGTGCTTCCCAGGGTTTCCACCGATGGCAAGATCCGTACAATGGCGTTGAATTTCACCATCCGCTGGACCCCTATGGCCAGCACAATGGTCGATACGATCTGCAAGCCTTCCGGTATGGCAGCTACGGCAAGGCTTACGGCCATCATGAACATCTCAAGCCAATTGTTGCCGTAAATAATGCCTACCAGGAAGATCACGGCACAAATACTCAGGGCCACGTAACCCAGGATCTTTCCCAACTCCCTCAGCCGTTTGCCCATGGGTGTTTCCGTCTCCTCGGCGTGTTGCAACATATGAGCAATTCGTCCCACTTCTGTTTTCATGCCCGTTGCCACGATAAGTCCTTTGCCCCGGCCGTATGTGACAATTCCCGTGGAAAAGGCCATATTCTTCCGGTCACCCAGGGGAATATCCGTCCCTTCCAGCGGGGCCACCGTTTTGTCCACAGGAACCGATTCGCCTGTAAGGGCCGATTCCTGGACTTTCAGGTTCACCGTTTCTATAAGGCGAAGATCGGCAGGAATGATGTCCCCCGTATCCAGAACGACAATATCTCCGGGAACGATTTCAACCGAATCAACCTCAAAAACCTGTCCGTTACGCAATACCTTGCTCCGGGGCGAACTCATCTTATTCAACGCCTCGAGAGAAGATTGCGCTTTGATTTCCTGCGCAGTTCCTATGATTGCGTTGACAACAAGAATTGCCAGGATTACAATGGTATCAATTAATCCTTCTCCCTCAATGATCCCGATGACACCGGAAATGATCGCGGCAACAAGAAGAATGAGCACCATACTGCTTTTGAACTGCTCCAGGAAGATGCCCGCAAGTGACTTGTGTTTTTTTGCCTGGAGCCTGTTGTACCCATATTCCTGGAGGCGTTTCTTCACTTCTTCTTCCGTAAGGCCGGAATCTGATGCAGTTCCGAACTGTTGCAGCAGCTGCTCAACAGACAGATTGTAATAATGTCCTGAATTCATTGATTAGTATTTGATGGTTCTCTGGGAATAACCTGGTCTGTAACAATGGTACCTGTCTGGTAGTCGTATTCTGATCCTCCTGTACTGTGCGGTATGGAATAAGCAACAATGGTGATAAGGGCGGCTGCCAGGTAAAAATAACGCCTCCATCGGCAAAAACGAGGTGACGAAAATGGGATTTTATTCAGAATATAGGCAATCACCCAGGCCAGAAAGGCAATAAGTGTCTTGTTGTCTGTAATGTCCCCGCCCAGGGGCCAGCCGGACCACCAAACACCGAAAGCGTATTTCTGTACCATAGGGCCCAGAATGAAACCCCCGGCAAACAGGATTAGGATTGTCACCAGGGCAAAACGATTGATTCGTGAATGATCGGCAAAAGAGTAGATACCTGTAAAGTTTGAAAACAGGAAAGCGAAGAAAATCAGCAGGATATGCAGCATCAGCACCGGGGTGGGAACGTAATCACGAAACCTCATGATGGTTTCCTGAGAATTCACGGTAGTGCCGTCTTTTCCCAGGAGCTGCAGGTAATAACTTATTTTCCCGGCAGTTGGCTGTACCGGTATCATGCAGTTAACCAGCAGTTTGTCCTTAGCAGTCGCAAAAACAGGAACTATGGCCGAGTAATTTCCGCTGCCCGGGTACTGCCTATAATAGAGTATGGCCCCAAAGATCCTGTCCTGTGCATTATCGGTTGAACTTAGTTCTATGGTTAGTTTCGTATTGGATGCATTGTCACGCGGGCGTATCAGGCTTCTCGGAAAGGAAGCTTTGAAAAAAGAACCGTTGACTTCCATCACTTCCTTACCGGGATGGCTCGGCCCCGTATTTCTTTGTAAAAAAACAGCGGCCAGTGTGATTATCACCGCTAAAGTCCAGAAATATATTCCTTTCATAATTGTACCTCCAGTTCTATGTTTTTTCCGTTCCTGCGGACAGTAATACGGACAAGTTGTCCCGTTTCAAGCCGGCCGAGGATTTCCATATAGGATTCGATGTCTTTAACGGGAATGTCATTGACTTGTATGATCACATCTCCATCCTCCATGCCGGCCTTGTGGGAAGGTCTTCCCTTGATAACCGTACCGGCACAGAATCCTTCTCCTTCATACGTGAAGTCGGGGATTACCCCCAGGCTGACTTTAAACCTGACCTGTTCCGGGAGTGAGCCGGTATCTATGGTCTCCCTGTACAGAGGTTCAAAGCCGTCCACAACAACAGCCCGTGCCACGTCAGTAACACAGGTGACAATGGCAGCCATTCCCGGGTAATTGATCTTATCGGGTGTATCAAATGGCGTATGGTAATCCTGATGCGGCGGGGTGCTGAAGAAAAGCACCGGTACCTGTGAACGGTAAAAAACGTGGTGATCGGAAGGACCATAGCCGCTTTCCGATTTTTTCAGGACCAGGGGCAGCGTTGGATCCAGCTGTGCGTCAATGAGTGAATCTGCCGACTGGAAAGTTCCCGTCCCGCCCAACTGCAACACGCTGTCCCGAAGCCTTCCCACCATATCCAGATTGATCATCAGCGAGGGGAGGGACCCCATTTTTTCAAGCGTGTCAGCCAGCATTGCCGAGCCGATGGTACCTTTTTCCTCGGCACCGAAGGCAGCAAATATGATGTCTTTTTTTAATCTCTTCCTTGTGGTGCTTTCCTTGAGAAGCCTGGCTGCCTCCATGGCAGCCGACACTCCGGATGCATTGTCGTCAGCACCCGGATGGAAAGCCATGGTATCCGGCCTTAAGCTTCCCGAGGCCTTTCCGCCAGTTCCCAGATGATCGTAATGTGCGCCCACCAGCAGGGCTCCTGATGTGTTTTTGCCGCGATACACCATTACCACGTTCCAGGATTCCACATTGCGGTAACGGAAACGGTGCAGGGGCCCTTCCGGAAAGTACGGCTCAAATCCATAGGAGGCCATACGATTTGCAATATATGACGCTATGGCTGAATCATGCTTGCTTCCTGCTTCACGTCCTTCAAAGTCCGGAGAAGAGAGTACTTCCACGACTTCTCTAAGAGAGCGTAAATCAGGCGTGTGACGCGGTTTCCTAAAATTACAAAGAAAGAACACGGTGGCTGTAAAGACCACCGTGCCAATCACCAGGGAAGCAGATTTCATGTTGTTATCTGCCCAATACTTCAGCTACTTTAGCTTTCATGGCTTCTCCACGCAGGCCACGGGCAACTATGGTGCCGTCCGGCCCGAAGAGGATGATGTGAGGTATACCATTAATGCCATAGATGTCGGTAGGAATGCTTTGGGCATTGATGATGCAGGGCCAGATAATGCCCAGTTCTTCAATGCCTTTTTTGGTATCTTCCGGTTTTTCCCATACAGCAACTCCCAGAACGGTGAAATCTTCCCCGTTATACTTATCGTAAATCTCCCTGATGTTAGGGAGCTCAGCTTTGCAGGGTCCGCACCAGCTGGCCCAGAAATCTACCAGGACGTACTTCCCTTTCCCAATATATTCCGAGAAAGCCACGCTTTGTCCAGCCGAATCTTCAATGGTAAAATCTGAGAACATTGTTCCTTCGGCAGTCAGTTTTAGGGCTTCACGCTGTTTGATGATCTTCTGGATGGGTCCCCTGGAGGTCACAACTTTTCCTGCCTGTGCAAAAAAGGAGTCAATAGAGTCTTTTTCGCCATAGTTGGAGAGGTACATCAGGGCCATTGTGCCAATGTCATTGTTGTTATTGGCTTTGAAAATATCACCAATTTCCTGGGTGAATTTCGGAGTCCAGACGCTATCGAAGTATCCTTCTTCATCTTCTCCCTGATAATTTTTGATCTCGTCCATAAGCTCGTTATACCTGGTGATCAGACCTCCAAGGGCATCATTAAGAGGAGTTCCGGTACCCACTGAAACCTCACCGGGAAGTTTCATTTCAATTGCGATATCGCCTTTTTCCAGGATCAGCTGACCACGGGTACGATCACTTTTTATCATGCACAGTGCCGGTTCTTTAACCTGGCCGGTAAAGAAGGCTTTGTTTTCTGCTATGACCACACTGTCCAGAACGCTGCCGTCGCTGGAAGCTGTGAGCATGGCTACCTGCCCGTTGAAGGAATCATCAGGAAAGGTTGCTGTAATATTATATGTATTGATATTGCAGGAACCCAGCAGGAAAATCCCTAAAAGGGAAACCAAGGTGTAAATGGATTTTTTCATAAACAAACAGTATTAAATTATTTCGCAAAGATAATGGAAAAACATTAATGAACATCTAGTTCCATGCGCATGTAAACCATATGTTTCAAACTGCGTGATATGACGGAAAAATACTCTTTCACGGCATTCACGCTGCCGGGCAGTGCAAAGACAAGTGTATTTTCCGAAACACCCGCCAGCGAAGCACTCAGCAGGGCATGCGGATTGTCTTTGCCACAGGAAATCCTTATGTATTCCATGATGCCAGGGATCTCCCTCTGAAGGAGCCGTCTGACAACCCCTATGGTTATATCCGAGGGCCCTATCCCCGTACCCCCGCTAGTAAAGACCATATCGTACCCTGCACGGATGAATTTCCTGAGCTCGTTATGCAGTTTTGCCGCGTCATCGGGCAACAATACACCGGAAATTTCACAAGGCCAGTCGTTTTGACTGCAGAAATCCGCTATGAGTTCAATCAGTACCGGACCGCTACGGTCTGTGTAAAAGCCGTTATAAGCCCTGGTGCTGAGCGTGATGACCGCAATATGGTATTTTTTGGGATCGTATGTAAGGTTATCACCCGGTCTGAGAATGCCCCCCGAAAGCACACGAGTGAAAATTCCCTCCTTTGGCATGACGCACCGGCCGCTTTTTTCATAGATCGCACAACCGGGCCCATGGCATTCTTTTCCTATCTGTGTGACCTCCAGCAAAACATCTCCGCAATTGAACCTGTCCCCGGGGCGGCAGGATTTCAGATCCGGGATATCGGGCCCGGGGGCTCCCTCTGTGGTTATGTTCTCGGCAAACGACCCATAGGGAAATGCTTCAGGATCCAGTTCCATCATCCGGTAGGCCTCTTCTCCAAGCAGGCTTACCTGCCTGTGCCATGGACCGGCATGGGCATCCCCGCACACACCCGATTTGTCAAGCGTAACGGACTCCATAGCTTTTTTTACTGTTCCTTTTGCTTCGGAAAGATTAACAGACAGGATTTTCATCACAATACAGTAAGCTTGTTTTTGTTTTCTTAAGTAATTTTATCTCCTTGATCTCCATGCTCTTGTCGACTGCCTTGCACATGTCGTATATGGTAAGGAGCGCTATGCTTACGGCCGTTAAAGCTTCCATTTCAACCCCGGTGGGCCCGACGCAGCGGACTTCGGAAAAAGCTTCAATGCGATCCGGATGCATCGTAAAAGTCACATCTGCCTTTGCAAGGGGGATGTTGTGGCACAGGGGAATCAGGTTGCTGCATTGTTTAGCTGCCGAAATGCCCGCCAGGGCAGCAGTGGTGAGCACAGATCCCTTTTTTACCTGGTCTTCCTTTATCAACTGTATCGTGTCGGAAGACAGGGCAATGGAGCCGCATGCCTTTGCCTCCCTCAGGCTGTTTTCCTTGGACGAAGTATCTACCATATGCACACGGCCGTCCTTCCGGGTATGGCTTAGTTCCTGTTTCATAGATTCAGATTTTTTCATCCTCCCAGATAATTGAATGTTTCACAGCTGTTGAAAGTTCCGGCCCCGGGTTTTTCAAGCAGGGCCGTATCCAGGGCTTTTGCTGCACCCAGTTTGCGGATATCGTAACCCGTATTGCTGAACAGGCAGGGTTTCAGCATTCCTGTTGAAGTGAGCCGCAGGCGGTTGCAACGGGGGCAGTCCCCGCCATCCCCGCCATCTACCCTTGTAAAAGACCCGTTTTTCAGGTCCATGTATTGTATCAGTCTCAGCTTCAGTCCTTCTTCCCGGGCAAAATCACGCAACCTGGCCAGTTCATCTTCCCCGGTTTCAGGCAGCAGGACGCAGTTCAGTTTGAGTGGGGAACCTGCCCCTCCAAAACCGGCTTTTTTGGCTGTCCTGATACCCTGCAGGACCTTGTTCACGTCCCCGCCACGGGTAAGCTGCCTGTATTTTTCAGGATCCAGGGTGTCAAGGCTTATGTTGAGCCGGTGCAGGCCGGCCTCTTTCAGTTCCACCGCCATGGCTGTAAGCAGGATACCATTGGTGGTCATGGCCAGGTCTTTGATGCCTTCCATGCCAGCCAGGGAACGTACCAGTCCGGTTATGCCTTTGCGCACCAGCGGTTCCCCGCCGGTCAGGCGGACCTTGCTGATTCCCCGGCTGACAGCATACCGGGTAAAAGCCAGGATTTCCTCATAGGAGAGTAACTGTTCATGCGCCACGGGAGGTACGCCTTCTGCAGGCATGCAGTAGATGCATCTGAGATTGCAACGGTCTGTAACCGATATGCGCAGGTAATTGATTTGCCTTCCAAAGGAGTCTGTCATGGGCCGGTCAGTAATTATCAGTGTACACGTACTAAAAAAACAGCACCTGTATTTGTTCTCCATCCCGGATGGATTGTATCCCCACAGGGATACGGCCAAGTCCGTGTGCCGTGGAAAGGGATGCCAGGTGTGCAGACCCGTTGTAGCGAATGGGAGAACAAGTTCCGTCCGGATTGATGCGTATGGGAATGTGCGCCATGCGTTCGCTCCTGTGTCGTCTATATGCACCTTTCAGGGGCATAAGTGTGGTTACCGGTTCCAGGCGCGCACCCTGCATGGCGGCGATAAAAGGATGTACCATGAGCCGGCACAGGACAAAGGAGGAAACAGGATTGCCTGGCAATCCGAAGATGAATTTTCCTGTGGAAGGTGAAATGGCAAAAGTGGTGGGTTTTCCCGGCTGAATCCGGACCCGGTCAAAAAGGATTTCAAAACCCAGTTCCCGGATCACTCCGGGTACCTTATCGTAATCGCCTTCGGAAACGCCACCGGTCAGGATCACTACCTGGTTTGCTTCCAGTGCGGTTTGCAGGAGACGGCTGGTTTCTACGGCGCTGTCCGCAGCAATGCCGTAATAGGCAGGAACGGCACCCATCTGATGCATCATGGCCATCAGCTGCCAGGAATTGGTGTTATAGATCTTCCCCGGCAAGGGAGGACTTCCCGGTTCCACAAGCTCATCCCCGGTAGAGAGGATGCCCACCGTGATTTTCCGGCTTACAGCGACTTTTGTCATGCCGCATGAAGCTATCAATGATACATGTTGCGGTTGCATCAACGTCCCGGCATGCAGGACCGGATCACCTGCCTTCAGGTCTTCTCCCTGACGGATAATGTTGTCCGATGCCGGTCGCGGACCGAATACCCGTCCGTCACGCACCTTGGCGTTTTCCAGGATCAACACGGCATTGGCGCCTTCAGGCATGATGGCCCCGGTCATGATCTTGCTGCACATGCCTGGAATGATCTCATGAACAGGCAATTTGCCGGCGGTAATCACTTCCAGGACAGCCATCCCGTTTTCTGTATCTTCCTTGCGGCAGGCATATCCGTCCATTGCCGATTTTGAAAAGGGAGGCATATCGGCAGGGGCCTTTATATCCAGGGAAAGGATACGTCCACAGGCATCTTCAAGTGATATCATTTCAGTGCCGGCAGGGGTGGCGTGGCCCATCACAATTTGCAAAGCATCATGGAAATCTATCATAGAAACAAAGATACAATGGATTTTTTTATATTTGCTTTGTAAAGAAAGATGATGTTCCTCAGGCTCAATAATACGACCACACGCCTGGTCTTTTTATTTTTATCCGGTATCCTGCTGCTGTTCATTGTTGCACCGCTGCTGGGGCTTTTCTTATCCACATCCCTGCCGGATCTGTTTGAGACAATCAAGGACACGGATGTTCAGCGAAGCATTGGCCTCACGCTGGGCGTCTCGGCGCTTTTTACCCTTCTGGCTGGTTTTTTCGCCCTTCCGCTGGCCTATATCATGGCTCGGAAAGAATTCAGGGGAAAAGCCTTCATCCAGGGATTGATCGACATACCCATCGTACTGCCGCACTCTGCGGCCGGGATAGCTGTTCTGGGGTTTATTTCAAGGGACTCTGCCCTTGGCAGGTTGGCAGATATCATGGGACTGAACCTGGTGGGCAGTCCCTTCGCCATCGGGGTAGCCATGGCTTTTGTAAGTGTTCCTTTTCTCATCAATGCGGCCAGGGATGGATTTGAGGCCGTACCGGAACGCCTGGAACAGGCTGCCCGGTCCCTGGGAGCTTCACCTTTCAGGGTTTTCTGGCAGATATCCCTTCCGCTGGCCAAACCATCTGTGATTACAGGGCTTGTGCTTATGTTCGCCAGGGGAATGAGTGAGTTCGGCGCCGTGGTCATAGTTGCTTACCATCCCATGACCACCCCCGTGCTGATATTTGACCGGTTCAATTCCTTCGGGCTTGATTATGCCCGGCCGGTTGCTGTGCTTTTTATTATCATATGCATCCTGGTGTTCATGGCGCTTCGCCTGTTGGGCCGAAACAAAAAAAAGAAGTGATATGTTGTTGTGCAGGGACCTGGAATATAAAGTGGGCACTTTTCACCTGGAGGGATTCTCTCTGGTGCTTCAACAGGGCGATTACTGTGCCCTGTTGGGCCCGTCCGGATCTGGCAAGACAATCATCCTGGAGTTGATAGCCGGATTGAGAACCCTGAAAAAAGGCTCGATAATCATTGATGGCAAGGATTGTACCCTCCTTCCCCCGCAACGCAGACCGGTGGGGATCCTCTTCCAGGACTACGCGCTCTTTCCGCACATGAGCGTCTTTGAAAACATCGCCTGGCCCCTGGAGATCAGGAAAATGAAAAAGAATGAGATCAAAAGGACGGTGGTCAGCTTTGCCTCTGACCTGGATATTGATAGGCACATGGACAGGATGCCCGGGTCGCTCTCCGGAGGGGAGAAACAGCGGGTTGCCCTAGCCCGTACGCTGGTCGTTCATCCCAAAGTGCTTTTACTGGACGAGCCCTTGTCCGCGCTGGATGCCCCGCTAAGGGACCAATCGGTCCTTCTACTGAAAAAGGTGTCGCAGACTGGCATCACCATCCTTCACGTCACGCATGACCAGGCCGAGGTGAGATTCCTGGCCAACCGCCAGATCACCATAGGATCATAACACTCCGGCTTTTTGCTCCGGGGTACCATTCTTTTGCTGCCTGCTGCGGCCGCTGACATCACACGAACGGGAAGCTTATTCATTAAGCCGAGGCTCTACGTTCCAAGGGGTGGCAGTGAAAGAAGCAGGCAGCATATGCAGGAAAGCTTCGGCATAAAGTAAAAGTGCTCTGTTCCATGTAGTCTCAGCGAGCATTACAGGTACCAACAGAATAAGTGAAGCTTATCGGTGTATAATTAAGGTACGTTACTGTCCCATGGAGCGCAGTATCTTCTGTCCTCCGTCGGGATCTGTCAGGAAATCTGCGAATTTTTTCGCCAGTTCAGGATTCCGGGCATTGTGGGGGATGGTGAAACTGTAAGTAATGGGGGTTCCTCTTACCAGGACGGAGTCCCCGGGGCTGCCACCCCTGATTTTCAACTGTGCCGAGGCATAGAGGTTTGCCATAGTGCTGTCACCCAGGTTGATTTCCGGGGGCAATTCCAGGAACCGCAGGCCGTGTTGCATGGCAACTGATTTATAGATGAACATATAGTCTATGGCCTGGCTTCCCAGCAATGCCAGCAGGTCCACTTCCTTGGGGCGGATGAAACGGTGGTCTTTTCCTGTAAAGTCACTTACCCGGAAAGGGACCTTGCTGCCGGATCCGGCATAATGACGTTCTGCCAGCTGCAAGGTGAACATGGTACGGTATCCGCAGGGGTCTGCATTTGGATCTGATCTACCATAGAACACATCAGGGGAAAGCAATACCCGGTACCAGTTCTCCGAATTAATCTCGTCCGATTTGCGCGATTTGTCCGTGAAGGCAATGACTATGCTGTTCACGGCAAAGGGTTGGTTCATGGATGCATATTCAGGTATCAGCAACTGGTCAATGACCATGTAATCTGCCGAAGCCATGATGTCACAGGATCGTCCCAGCTCTGTGATCTTGCGGGCGCAATCCACGCTCCCGGCGGCTTCCATGAGAAATTCAGTTCCGGGATGTATGGTGGCAAAACTGTCAGCCAGGGCTTTCATGGGGAGTGACAGGCTGCCTGCGTGAAAGACAACCAGTTGCTTGTCAGATTTTTGGCTGCAACCGGAAAATGATATGCCCAGAAGCGGCAAGAGCAGCAATTTTGACGACAGAAGTAATCGTCTCAAAGTCAGCAAAGGCAACTTACGAATTTGTTTTTTCATATCACTCTTCCGGGTCAATCAACCGGATTTCACTCAGTCCTTTGATGCATCTGTCTGCAAAAGCATCGGGGGCTGTATACAGGGAAAAAGATTTTCCCCTTTGCATAAGGAGGATTTCCCGGTTGTCGTTCCGGTTGACCACCTCGGCCAGGGAAAAAGCCGCCCGGAAACCATCCACACCGGCAATGCTCAGCATTCCTGTCTGCACCGTTTTGTAATCGTCAGAGGGGAACCATGGCTGGATCATCCTGCTGAGCATTTGTCCTGAAAATTCGCGGACTCCCTTGTAACCTGTGCTGTTACCGTAAAAAAGCACAGGATAGGTAATCACAGGAAGTTCGCTGTCCGGCCGGGTGATAACGGCCAGCGTATCCTCCAGGGAAGTCTGTATGCCAATCCGTCCCGGGTCGTTTTCAAGAACCAGGGAGTCCCGGTTGACTACGTAATTACCTTTCAAGGATCGGATGGTTATGTGTGTCGGATTCTTTATGTTCCTGACAGAGACCAGGTCTGTTTCCGATACCACTTTCATTGTTGAGGGAAGTTTCCACAGTTCACCCGTTTTACCGGGGATCACGCGGGTTACCCTTTTGGCAATAACAATGCCGTACATATTTGCCGAGTAGAAGATCTCACCCCAGGAAAACACGGTCATTTCTCCCGCATCGTTCCTAACTTCAATATACACGTCAATGGGTGGCCAAAGGTCTTCCTTACTGGCTTTATCAACCTTGAGCGTACTGAGGATATCGCACAGGGCATAACCGTCATAGCGGAAGGTTCCCAGAAAGGCAATTGAATCACCCTCTTCGCACCAGACAGCCTCTTTTACGGTTACGGTCCGCAAAGGATAACGGGAGAGTCTGATCTCAGTGGTTTGTTCGACCTCACCATCAATGAACAGTCTGTTGGGGCCCTGAAGGGTGGTGTAGGCTTCCCGGTTGAAATAATTGTTGGATCCCGAATTCCATACCAGGGTAGATCCGCTGATCGCGTCCAGATCAAGGGAAATGCACGAAGGGGCAAGGAAAGCCGTTGCTATCAGTATCAGTCCTGCAAGGTGGTAAAATAAGGTTGTTTTCATAAATTTTCGTGATATGTCATCTTCAGCCCCCGCTGATGAGATGGATGATATCCAGACGGTCACCGTTTTCTACCAGGGTTGAGGCAAACGCTTCTTTGGATATGATGTTTCCATTCAGCTTTACTATCAGCATTTTGAAATGGAAGGATTTTTCTTCCATGACCCGGGCAATGGTCATGGGACCGCCAGGGAACGTTTCTTTTCTGTTGTTCAAGGTGATGGTCATTGGGATGGTGCTTTTGTTGTCAATAAGATCTCCAGTACAATATCTGCCTGCATCATGGCAACCAGGCCAACACGAGGGGCCATCAGGGGCACTTCCGTTTCATGGGTATCCAGCTGATGTCCGCAAACATACAAATTACCGGAACGCTGCACCCGGAGCTTATCCGAATGACCCCACCCGGCTATGCCCGAACCCATGACAAGGGGGATGTGGGAAAGGTTTTCTGTCATCCAGGTAGCAAACCATTCTTTTTCAGCCGCCATGTCAAAGGCTTCAACCACAACATGACAACACGAAAACAGCTCTCTGGCATTGCGGGCGGTCACACTTCCGTAAAACAAGGTAAGCCTGGTACCGGAACTTATGCGCTGCAGATTATCCTGCAAAGCATAGACTTTGGGACGTCCCTCCTGGTCTGCAAAAAAGAATTGCCGGTCCAGGTTTTCCCGGGAAACAGTATCATGATCTGCAATCACCAGGTGTCCCAAACCGCTTCGCACCAGGGCAGAGGCAACATTCGAACCCAGTCCGCCTGCTCCTGCAATGCCTACACATTTTTTAGCCAACAGGGCCCTTATGTTTTCTTTTACCTTCAATTTCTTTATTTTTGCATGACAAATATACAATAAAACACCTTTTATGCATGCGATGATAACAAACCGTGAAGTCCTGGCAAGGATCCCTTATACATGGAAACCGCTGGACAAAGGATACTCGGATCAAAGCCTCTATGTAAATCTGAGTACGTTCAGCGCAGAAGTCCGTCCCATAGCGCCGGAGGTGAAAGAAAAGTTCATAGGCGGCAAGGGCTATGGTCTTCGCCTGTTGTGGGATGCAGTCACACCACGGACAAAATGGAGTGATCCCGAGAACGAGATCGTGATATCGGGAGGTCCCGTATGCGGTATCACCCAGTATTCAGGCACGGGCAAGAGTATTTGCGTGGGACTGTCTCCATTGACCGAAGGGGTGGTGGATTCCAATGTCGGGGGACATTTTGGCCCGCATTTGAAATTTGCGGGATTTGATGCCCTGGAGGTACAGGGAATTGCTCCCCGGGAGATCATCCTCTATATCAACGGTGTAGATCATGAGATAGAATTTTTTGTTCCTCCTGCTGGCATGCACGTTGATTCCCACCTGCTTGCAGAGGAGCTTCACCATATGTTTGCCGACAGCGAAAGCGACAAATTGAACATATCCGTGGTATCGACCGGGCAGGCTGCCGACCATTCCCTTATTGGCATGCTCAATTTCTCTTTTTATGATGTGAAGCGTAAAAAGATAAGGTTGAAACAGGCCGGCAGGGGCGGGCTCGGCACGCTGATGCGGCACAAGAACGTGCGCGCCATCGTGGCCAGGATACCCAAGGTATCGGGAACACTGAACAACGTGGTGGACATGCCGGCCGTCCTGGAGCGTGGCAGGCGTTTTACACGCGAAATGAATGAACTGGACGATCAACAGTGTCAGATGAGAAAGGTGGGGACTGCTCACCTGATGGGTGTCATGGAAAAGTACGACCTGCTCCCGGTTATGAATTTCAAATATGGGGATCATAAGGACTGCCATAAAATTGATATGGAAGTCTGGAAAAAACACTTTACCCAGGGGGTGCCCGATGGATGCTGGCTGGGGTGTACCATGATGTGTGCCAAGGGCGTGGATGATTTTGAGTTGAGAACCGGACCCTATAAGGGAAGCAGGGTGCTTGTGGACGGACCGGAGTACGAAACGGCTGCAGCCCTGGGTTCCAACATGGCCGTTTTTGATCCGCTCTATGTCATAGAACAGAATTTCTATTGTGATACATACGGTATCTGTACCATATCCTGGGGAAATATCATGGCCTTCATAATGGAATGCTGGGAAGCAGGGGTCCTTGACAAAGAAAGGACGGGAGGTTTGGATTTCACCTGGGGAAATGCAAAGGATGCGCTGGAATGCATGCACCAGCTGGCCCGGGGAGAGGGTTTCGGCCTGATAGCCGGACTGGGAGTAAGGAAAATGAAGGAAATGTTCATTGAAAAAGGGTGGGGCGATGCCTCTTTCCTTAATGATATTGCCATGGAAAACAAGGGTATGGAATATTCCATGTACATTTCCAAAGAGTCTCTTGCCCAGCAGGGAGGCTATGCTATGACCAATAAGGGTCCCCAGCACGACGAGGCATGGCTGATCTTCATGGACATGGTCAATAACCAGATCCCCACCTTTGAAGACAAGGCAGAGGCTCTGCACTATTTTCCCATGTTCAGGACATGGTTCGGACTGGCTGGTTTTTGCAAGCTGTGCTGGAATGACGTGGAACCTGCTGATAATGCCAAAACCGCAGAACCTGCCAAGGTCCCCGAACATGTGGACAACTATGTGACCGTTTTCAATGCAGTGACCGGCAGCAACATAGATCAACACTCGCTGATCCGTATGTCGGAGAGGGTATACAATTTTCAGAGGGTGTTCAACATCCGCATGGGCAAAGGATTACGCATGCATGATGCACAGCCTTACAGGGCCTGTGGACCTGTGACCGTGGAAGAATACCTGTCAAGACAGGAAAGATACGACAAGCAGCTTAGGGAAGAAGCTGGCATTGATCCCTCCGGTATGACGTTGACAGAAAAACGCAATGCATTGCGCCGCTACAGGGAAGACCGTTACGAGAAACTCCTGGATGCTGTGTACAAGCGCCGTGGCTGGAATAACAACGGGGTACCCAGGGTGGAATTCCTGAAAGAGATTGGAATGGACCTGCCTGAATTACTGGAAGTAGTTGCCCCGCTTCAGTAGTAAAGGTTCATTAGTTGTAAAAAGGTGTTGACACCATCATTGGATGATGTCAACACTTCTTTTTATAAACGTGCTGAGGGCTTCTCCCTTTAGCAGGTTATTGGCCAGCAGGGCCAGGTCGCAGATCTGGCTTACCAGGTTCCTGTCTTTTGTTTCTCGTATCCTTTGCACCAGGGGATGCTCAAAATTCACCACCAGGTTATAAGATTCGGGCATGGTTCCCATGAAGTTCATGCCTCCGCCCAATGCCGACATTTCCCGGTAACGTCTCATCCATTCTCCCCTGGTAATGACCACAGGCAGCTGTTGTGAGCCCATGTTCTCAAATGCCACTGTAAAAGTGGCTTCTTTGGGCAGTACTTCCTGGAAAAGTTCACGCAGGGCTTTTTCTTCGTCTTCGCTGATATCCGGTTTGGCAATATCTTCCTTTGGAATCAGTTTTTCAGGAGTATCCGAGTCAATACGTACAAAGCGGACGTCTTTCATTTTTGATTCCAGCAGGTTCACAAAGTGGGCGCAAAGAGGTGAATCCAGCAGCAACACATCGTATCCCTTGTCTTTGGCCACCCCAATGTAGGCAAACTGCTCTTCCGTGTTTGTAGCGTACAGGTATACAAGCTTTTTGTCTTTGTCTTTTTGGTTGGATTCGATAAGGGTTGCGTATTCCTCGAAACTAAGGTATTTCCCATCGGTGTTTTTAAGCAGGGCAAACTTAAGGGCCCGGTCGTAGAATTTTTCTTCCGTAAGCATTCCATATTCAATGAAGAGCTTAAGGTTGTCCCATTTTTCCTCCAGAGAGGGCCTGTCGTTTTTAAAGATCTCTTCAAGCCGGTCTGCGACCTTGCGTGTGATATGGGCAGAGATTTTCTTCACGTTGGAATCGCTCTGCAGGTAACTCCTGGAGACATTGAGCGGGATATCCGGTGAATCAATCACACCGTGCAGAAGGGTAAGAAAATCAGGTACAATGCTTTCCACGTTATCTGTGACGAAAACCTGGTTGCAATAAAGCCGGATCTTATTGCGTGTAACTTCCAGCTTGTCTTTTATCCTGGGAAAATACAGCACCCCGGTCAGTTTGAATGGATAATCCACATTCAGGTGTATCCAGAACAGGGGCTCTTCCGCCAGGGGGTATAGTTTTTCGTAAAAAGCCTTATAGTCCTCATCTTTCAGGTCTACCGGCTTCCTGGTCCAGAGGGGGGTCACGTCATTGATGATCCGGTCTTTGTCCAGGACTACCTCTTTGCCGTCTTTCCACTCCTTTTCTTTCCCGAAGGCAATCTCTACCGGAAGGAAACTGCAGTATTTGTTGAGTAATTCATTGATTTTACTTTCCTGAGCATACGACTGATACTCCGCGTAGAGGTGCAGGATGATGTCCGTTCCCCTGTCTTGCTTATCGGCCGGTTCCATGGTGTATTCGGGAGTTCCCTTACAGGTCCAGCGGACTGCCTGTGCTCCCTCTTTCCAGCTCTTTGTGACAATTTCGACTTTTTTTGCCACCATGAAACTGGAATAAAAACCCAATCCAAAATGTCCTATAATGTTGTTTTCCTGATCTTTGTATTTTTCCAAAAATTCACCTGCACTAGAAAAAGCGATCTGGTTGATATACTTTTCCACTTCTTCTTCCGTCATACCTATACCACGGTCAGACACGGTAATCATAGACTTGTCCTTGTCTGAGCTCACCCTGATGGTAAGGTCACCCATTTCGCCTTTGAAATCACCTTTTGCTGCCAGTGCCTTAAGTTTTTGAGTGGCATCTACTGCGTTGGAAATCAACTCTCTGAGAAAAATTTCGTGGTCTGAATAGAGAAATTTTTTGATAACCGGAAAAATATCCCCGGTTGTAACACCAATGGTTCCTTTATTTTTCATAATTGTCCTGTTGTTGAAGATTATGACCCCAGGAAGTCAAAAATCGTTCCAATGACAGAAATGATGACTATTTGTCAGTATTGAAGAAATCCATGCATTCTTTTACCAGGCGTTCCTGCTGCTCTTCTGTTTCCAGGGTTTCCAGCGGGAACCCCAGGGTAACAATACGGTAATCACCACGGTAGGCAACACCTGCGCTCAGCCGGTTGTCCCTGTAGCGAAATATCGTAAACGCACCTTCATCTGCCGGCTCAAGGGCATCTGGAGATTCCACCGGATATATGTAGGGATTCAGGCCTGTACGGAAAGAGTAAGTCGTGTTTCCCAAAGTAGTTCCCCTGTAAAAGGCTGTGATCGGGGAGGGGGCGACCATGATCTCTCCGGTTTTTGACCCGAAGCCGGAGCGAAAACGGAATTTCAGGGTCTCCATGGCAAAACGGCGTGACAGGGTGTCTTTTCCGGTTTCATCCCAAAGTTCTCTTGCCACGTAAGCCCCGGTAATGATCATGTTGCCTCCTCGTTGGGCATACTCAGTGAGTTTACGCTGCAAGGCCTGTGGAAATGCCTTGAAAGCGTGCGTTCCGTTATCTGTCCCTCCGCGATGCACCTGCTTTTGTTTTCCCAAGATCAGGTCCAGTGCGAAAAAATCCGTGGCATCATATGCAGGGTAATCCTCAGTAAATGCCCGGAGGCTTGAAGAAACGTAACTGTATCCCGCACGGGCAAAGGACTTGCCGTGTATGATGGGGTAGTCAAAAGTATTACCCGGAATCACTTTGGTTTCCCAATCGGCATGACTTGCGCCGAATCCGGGGGCATCGTCGTCCGCCCATCTGTTTTTGCGGCGGAACTCATATTGGGAACCCGTGTAGGAAATGTCCGCCAGGTATGGAACACCATGATCCGAATAGTCCTGGAAACCGGCAAATAGTGAATCGTCCGAAGCAAAACTATCTGGAGCCGATACGCGGGTGAATCCATTGATTATCAATATTTTACCCTTTTCCTCCCCTGCAGGGGCCTTGTACAGGCTCACCGTTTCAGAAGGGAAGCTTTCTCCGCCCCGGTTTACGGCCGTGACACGGAAACTGTAATGTATCCCTTCGCGTAACGTGATTTCGGCCTTATTCTCCAAAACGAAAACTCCCTGATCAAAGGACTCTTTTTCATCTCCTGTCCGGGTATAGACCACATACCCCAGGGGTTCGGCGGTAGGTTCCAGCGGATCTGTAGTGGGTTTCCATGTCAGCAATGCCTGCCCGCTTTCAGAAAAATCCACTGCCATGCTTTGGACAGGAAGGGGTTGGACCACGTATTCAAATCCCAGGGTGCTGCTCAGATAACGCAGCATTCCCTTGTAAATGGCACGGCTTACGGTAAAGCGGAACATAGGGTCCAGCCCGTAACGCATATCGGCCAGGTTCTGGTGGGAAAGCAGTTCCAGGAGCATGGCAGGGACCTGTGCCATACGGCTTTCAGCATAGGAACGGTTCCAGATGCCCCTTCTTGTCCAGTCGGGATTCCACAGGGCACGGATGTCATTGACTATCTGGGTTTGCACTATGTCTGTATAATCCCTGGAAGTGAGACGGCTTTGACCCGTTGGCAACAATTCTGTTCCATCACTATCGCGGGTATATATGGCCAAAGTCCCAATTATGCTGTCGTTCAAGGTGACACCGGCATCGGTGTGAAAAGCAAGGGAAAGGTCAATAGGTATCTTCAAGCCTGGATTGTCAGGGTGCTTTTCCGATCCGCCGGCCAGGGCATTCACCCAGCGCCCCCTGGAAGAATAGTCATCTATGTAATCATGTTCACCTTCATAATAGGTATAAACCGAGTCGGCAAATCCTGCCCACTGCAGCCAGTAACGAGCACCTTCGGTAAACCTGGGGTAATTGCTCACCTGGGGAGGGATCTCAATATTGCCGTATGAAGCAAGGATGGCAGTGTCCTGGATAAACCGTCCGATATTTCCTGTTCCTCCGCCAAATTTTACAGCATCGGCAGTGATGATGGCATTGACTTCACCGCTAAGATTGGATAGTGTAACCCGGCCCCCGAGGTTCCTGCCTTTGTCAAAAGCAAAAGTCCCCAGGTAGACCCAGGTCCCGCCACCCATCTGCTGGTTAACACGGAACACTTCGCTGCCTCCCTTATGGTGAACTGTATAACGCGCATCGCGGGCGCTGATTGGAAGGCTGGCATAAGACACATAAACGGCGTACCTTCCTGTTTCAGGAATATTCGGTATCCATGCAGCAGAAGAAGGCTGCATGACAACCTTTTTATTCAAATCGGGATTGTACGTGACGATCCTGCGATAGGTACCCATACGGAAAGGATTGTCAAAATAGGTGTATACATCCTTTTTATGGGCAAAACCCTGGCCGTTCTCCTCATCGGTACGCCACAGGTATGTTCCGGCCTGTTCGTTGTAGCCGCTTTCCGGGTTATCGTTGTCCACAATGACCTCATGGATCTGGGTGTCCCTTTCACGTGGTAACAATACTGTTGCTCCGGCGTTTTCCAGCATGGGAGTAAGGAAAGGAAGCACATAAGACATGGTGTACAAATCTTCAACAGTCTGGAACAGCCTGGCTCGCTGCCATTCCCAACGGGCCAGTTTCTGGTCGTAGTACAATCCATGACTGTGCCATAGTGCGATATGCCTGTTTTGCAATCCATTGGTGATTTCAAACGGACGGTTCTCCTTGTAAACAAGGGGTGTCGGGCCCAGATCCGGCCACTGGTGCCTGTTGTGTTTCCTGGTGTCTTTTTTCAATGCAGAGATGGCTTCCAGCTTTTCCAGATTATTGGAGGCCCGCCGTTTTTCCAGTTTGTACTGCAAGGCGATTTCCTGGGGTGTCCCTTTCTTCGGCTGGATCTTTGCCGGTGCTTTTCTGCTTATTTCGGTGGCAGCCTGGTACTCTTTTTTGTTTTTTTCTACCTGTTTTTTGTCAGTGATTCTACGTTCGGGATCATAATAGGCAGGGATGAGTTCTTCCAGGTCCTTGTTGTCTGTCAGGACCCTGATGTTGTAATTGTTATATTGCGGAGGCAGGAAATGGAGTATGGTCTGAAAAACCCTTGCTGCATTCTCCTTCCTTATTGGAAATTCGGCCATACCTGTTGTAAAGTTGCATGTGATGTGCTGGTGCCTCTCATCCAGGACGACACTTCCCAAACGTATACCGGATATGCGCATCACTCCGTCAGAGAGGATGGTTTTGAGCGAATCGGCAAGTTTTAAGGTAGCTGTGCTGTCAAGGAGCGGAGGAAAGGAATGATTTTGTGCTTTGGCCCCGACATAGAAAAGAATTATGATGGCAGCCGTCAGAATGGTCCTTTTTCTCATGGTCTTTTAATAATGAAAGGACAAATATAATAACTTTGTCTATATGAAACTTCGGATACCGTTACTTGTTCTGGCCCTATCCCTGGTGCTTCTGATCTTGTTCAGGCTGTTTCCTTCCTTTATGGACACGATATATTCCAGTTTTTTGTATGTGGTTATAGCACAGGGAGTTTCATTCATTACTGCGTTGATCCCCTTTTCACTTGCCGAGATTCTCATATACCTTCTTTTCCTCATCGTCGTCTTTTTCCTGGTCCGGGGGATCCTGCTTCCGGCTTTCAAACCATTTGCCGAGGTGAAGGTTATCTGGAAAAAAAACCTCCATGATGCAGCGTACCTGGCACTGTGGGGAACCTCCTTTTTTCTTCTTGGCAGCGGGCTTCATTACCACCGGCTTCCCCTGGAAGACCACCTTGGTTATCCGCAACAACAGGTACACCCGTCAGATCTGGTCAATCTGGCTGAAGCGCTTGCCGGTGAAGTCAACCGGGCAGCTTCGTTTACAAGGCGTAACGCGGAAGGAGACATGATCCCTGAACACACCTTTGACCGGTATAAGAAAGATATAGCCCTTGCCTATGACTCTCTTGCCTTCACTTCGGGACTCAGGGTGGGAGGTTGGTATCCTGCAACCAAGACCGTTCTCGCTTCCAGGGGCATGTCCTATGCCTACGTGAGTGGATTCTTCTTCCCCTGGACGCTCGAAGCCAATGTGAACAAAGATGTGCCTGTATTCTCTTTACCGGCCGTCATGACTCACGAGCAAGCTCATGCACGCGGTTTCATGCGCGAGAATGAGGCTAATTTCCTAACCTATCTTATTGCACGCCACACTCTTAGTGGCGATTTAAAGTATTCCTGCCTGCTGCATTCCCTGGGTTATGTATTGAATGCCGTATACAGCACCTCCCCTGAAGAATATTTCGCGTTGCTTTCAGGCCTGTCTCCCCGGGTTCTGTACGACCTGAAAAAGAAACATGCTTACTGGGAGCAATTCAGTTCTTCGTTTGGAGAAATATCCCAAAAAGTCAACGATGCTTACCTCAAGGCAAATGCGCAAGCCGGAGGAGTTGCAACCTACGGGAAAGTGGTGGACCTTATGGTTGCAGATTTTAAAATTAATAAAGAACAGGTGCAACAAAATCCTGAAAGATCCGTTTATATTGGTGAAGGCACCCATTAGCGGATGAATATGAACCAGACAGCCCTATACAGGGAATATCACAAGCCGATTTACCACACATGTTTGCGTATTTTACGCTCTCCCATGGATGCCGAGGAATGCATGCAGGATGCCTTTGTGAAATTGTTCACCGGTGGGAAAATGCGTTTTATCAACAACAGGGCCTGCTATTCCTGGTTACGCAAGGTGGCTGTCAGGGGAGCGATTGACCGCCTTCGTTCTTTGGATTTTCAATTTTCCAGGGATGCAGAACCAATTGACAGCACCCTGTTGAAAGGTACGGCCTCTGATCAGGAAGCGAACCTTTTCCGGCTACAGGAAGAAGAACATGACAAGGAAACCCTTGTTCGGATCATAAGGGAACAAATGGATGCCCTTCCATCGGGTTACCGCACCATTCTGAGCTTATATCTTTTTGAAGGATATGATTTTGAAGAAATTGCAGAAATAACAGGACTGCAGCCTGTTTCAGTAAGAAGCCAATACAGCCGTGGCAGGATAAAACTACAGTCAGCAATAAACAAGGTATGGACAAATTAAAGTCTTTCATTCAGGATAACAAGACACTTTTCGAAACGGAAAGTCTTTCGCAGGAACATGAAAAAAGGTTCATGGAACGCCTGGCAAAAAGCCAAAGCATTAAAAAGTTCCGAACTTATAAGTATTTAATTTACATATCTTCTGCAGCATTACTTATAGTAGTGCTTGCAATAGGATTACGCTTCCTGAAAGAGGATCCGCTGGCTGTTTTTCCTTCCGACCCGTGCAGAGACGGATCCCACATCTGTTATTACAACCAGATCCGGAAGCTTTCCAGTCGGATTGAGTACGACTCCAGGAACCTGCCTGAATATAAACGGCAGGAGATAATCATGAATATACAATCCCTGGTGCCATCATCTGCCCATGAATTTTCGGATATGCTTCCAGCAGACATATCTGATAAAGAGGCAGACCGCTTGAACATAGAGTATTATAAACAGTTATATGAAGGAATGAAAGAGATTGCCTCATTGACAAATCAAACGTAAAAAACATGAAAAGAATTGCATTAATCACATGTGCACTGGTATCGTGCACTTTCCTTTTTGGACAAAACACTGTTAAAAAAGATTACCGGCTTGAAAGTTTTAATTCCATTGACGCTTCTTTCATTTATGAGATTGAAGTTTTCAAGGGCAGAGACCACACGGTGAAACTGGAAGTACCCGAAGAACTGGTAGATCACATCCAGGTATATGTTTCAAAGAACACACTTTACCTGGGAGTGACGAAAGAGTGGTGGCGTACCGCAAAACACGTCCTGGGCGACAGGCAGAAAATCAAAGCCGCTGTCATAATGAACGATCTGGAAGGATTCCAGTTGTCAAATTCAGCAAGTCTTGTTACGAAGGAGGGATTTTCGCCTGCCAATTTCATGGCAAAATTGACAGGTGCATCAAAAGCTGAAATATCTATCATAACACATGCTGCCAACCTTGATATAAGCGGGGCATCTGAACTAGAGATCAGTGGTTTGGCAACAAAAACAAAAGCCTATGTCAGCGGTGCATCCATCATGAGGTACAACCAGGAGACTGATCAGATCGAATTGAAGGCGTCAGGCGCCTCTACGGTTGTGATGAATGGAAGTTCAACAAGCGCCAGTCTGACGGTTTCGGGCGCAAGCCATCTGAAAGCCCTTGACTTTGAAACGAAAGAGACGGATATTAAATGTTCCGGAGCTTCTTCCGCAAAAGTCCATGTGACTAAAGAGATCGGTGTATCTGCTACCGGAGCATCTGCTGTACACATAAAAGGCAATCCGAAATTTACCCGGTCGGTATCCAGCGGAGCTTCTTCTATCAATACTTATTGATATATAGTATTAATTTAGATAAATAAAATAAAATGCTATGAAAAAAATAGTTACAATTATTATAATATCGCTTTTTTCCACGATGACATGGGCCCAGCAGGGGTCCCTGGAAAAAAGGAATTTCCAGGTAGGAGCTTTTTCGGGGATAGAAGTTTCCGGTGTAGTAAAGGTTAACGTGGCTAAAAGTCCTGTTCACTCCCTGTCAGTGGAAACATATGATGATGTTTTTCAGTACCTGGACATAGAAGTGCGTGACGGGAACTTGCATATAGGGATTGTCAACGGAGGTATTCCCAAACAGGTTCAGCGTAAATACAAGGGCCTGGATATTGAATGCGAAGTGACACTCCCTGAACTCAGGAGCATAGAAATGAGCGGCGTGACGAAGATGTATGTTAGGGATCCTTTTGCAACCGGCGTAATGAAGATAGAGCTGTCCGGAGTCACCTATGCAGAACTTAAGCAGATAACATGCGACAACCTGGATATCGAGATCTCTGGTGTATCTGAGATTCAGCTTCATGGCATCACAGACCAGCTGGACCTTGAAATAAGCGGGGCTTCCAAGGGTTATTTCGGTTTGGAGGGAAAAACCATTACCTTTGCCGAGATTGAAATAAGTGGAAGCGGAAATGCCAGGATGCAGGGTAAAGCCATACGTTCTTCGATTGATATAAGCGGGACCGGGGCTTTTGAGGGAAAGGAATTCGAAGTTGAAGTTATGAAAGCCGTTTTAAGCGGCGTGGCAAAAGCCCAGGTAAAGGTTTTGGGCTCGCTTGAGCCGAAGATATCAGGAGCTACCAAACTGCATTACAACAAGAATGTATCCCTGCGGAACGTTAACACCAGCGGCGCTGCCCAAATGACATCTTATTAAATCCTTATATATGACAGCCAAAGAGATCCATGAAAAAATACTGGTACTGGATTCACATTGCGATACACCCATAATGCTCAGGAGGCATGGCCTGGATATAGGTTACAGATCCGAAACAGGCCACGTGGATCTTGTAAGGATGAAAGAAGGAAGCGTTGACGCGTCCTTCTTTGCTATTTATGTATCCAATAAATGGGATCCGTTCGAATGTACCTTCAAGGCACTTGAAGCACTTGCCTCTGTTTACGACATGCTGGAACGCCATCCCGACAAAGTGGCCCTGGCAACAGACGCCCGGACGGCCAGGGAATTGAAAAAGCAGGGCAGGATAGCCATTTTCCTGGGTATGGAAAACGCCGGTCCCATTCACAAGGATCTTTCCTTACTGCGCCTGTTCCACAGGATGGGTGTGCGCTACATAACCCTGACACATGCGGGTAACAACGAAGTATGTGACAGTTGTGCCACCAAAGAAAAGCACTGGAACGGGGTAAGTCCTTTTGGCAGGGAATTGATTGCCGAGATGAACCGTCTGGGAATCCTGGTGGATGTCGCGCATATTTCTGATGATGCTTTTTATGATGTTCTCAAGTACTCCACCCGTCCGGTTGTATCCACCCATTCTTGTTGCAGAGCTTTATGTGATGTGCCCAGAAACCTTACAGATCAGATGATTAAAGATCTTGCAGCACAGGGTGGGGTGGTCCAGATCAACTTCAACCCTCCTTTTCTTGACAAGGCCTTTTCGCTGGCTGTTGCCCCATTACTGGACGCCTATGAAGAAGCCGAGGAAGCATACAAGGATAATCCCTCCGATAACGAAAAACGCATGCAGGAGGCAAAAAAAGCCCTTTTTGCACTTCCCCGACCATCCTATAAAAGGGTGGTCGACCATATTGATCATGTCGTCTCCCTGGTAGGTCCGGATCATGTAGGCATTGGTTCTGACTTTGACGGCATAGAGGTTTGTCCGGCCGGTCTGGAGGATATTTCACGCCTGCCTGTTATTACGGAAGAATTGCATGCCAGGGGTTATTCCTTGACGGATATAGAAAAGATCATGGGGGGCAATTTCCTGCGGCTTTTATAACCAGCCGGCTTCGGCCAGGATGCCTTCCACCTTTTCCACTGTCTCTTCCCGTTCAAAATCCCTGGTCGAGAATATCAGCAGCAGGGTTTCTGACTGCGGACACCTGCCGGCATAGATCTTAAAACCTCCGTTGTCCCCGGTATGGAAGATCTTAGGTGCTCCGTTTATACTGGAAATAAACCAGCCGTAACCGTAACCGGTATCAGGGATATCGGTGGCAATGCGGGAAGTGTGGGCTTCAAGGGTCATTTCCTGTCCAAGTATCGTGTTGTTTCTCAGGGCGTATTCCCACAGGACAAACTCTTCTGCCGACGTATAAAGAGCCCCGTCAGCCTTGGATGCAAAAAAACTTGCTTCGCCGTAGTCGTATTCTTCCCAATTCCCTTTTTCGCTATTGAAACGATACCCGTGGGCCATTGAAGGGATATCCCTGCCGGACTCAAAATATTGCGTGTTTGACATGCCTGCAGGCAGGAATATTTCATCCCTCATGTATTCCTCGAAGGGAACCCCCGAGGCTTTTTCAATTACCGTATACAACAGCTGATACGTGGGATTCATGTATTCGTAGGAAGATCCGGGAGGAAAATTCAAAAAACTCAGGGTATCCAGGTAGGAATATGATTCTACATCCGTGGAATGGTAAACGTAAAGGCTGTCGGTACGAGGTCTGACATCTGGAATCCCTGAAGTGTGGGAAAGAAGCTGTGACAGTTTTATGTCGCTGAAAAAGGGAGCCTTGAACTGAGGAAAATAGTGAGAGACAGGATCATCCAGGGATAATTTACCTTCCTGGGCCAGCTTCAGTATGGCAACAGCCGCAAATTGCTTGGATACAGATGCTATGCAAAAATTGACTGAAGGTGTAGCGGGTGTTTCCGGATCGATGGTAGCCAGCCCATATCCTTTGGTGAAAACCACCTTGTTCTTATGCAAAACAAGCACAACACCCCCCGGTTCACCGGATGGCCACATGTCTGTGAACAATTCATCAATTACACGGATAGCGTTATCCTTTTTGTTGTTGCACGAAACAAGCAGCACTACCATTACCGTAAGTGTGAACAGTATTAAAAGCCCTTTTTTTATCATAAAGCAAGAGTTTAAGTAATTACTGCTAACTAATATATTTCAGTATTTTACGCGCAAAACAGGGGCCTTCATATATGAAACCAGTATAGACCTGGACAAGGGAAGCTCCCGCATCCAGCATATCTTTGGCATCCTGTGGAGTCATGATTCCTCCCACCCCGATGATGGGCAGGTTCCCTTCGGTTTTTTCATGAATATACCTGATCACAGACAGAACTTTTTCCTTGAGTGGAGCCCCGCTCAGGCCTCCTTCCCCGATAGCGTCCAGTTTTTCTTTTCCGGTCATGAGTCCTTCCCTGGAAACTGTTGTGTTACAGGCCACCACGCCGTCCAGTCCCGATAGCAGGATCAATTCAATTACCTGGTCCAGCACATCGGTTGACAGGTCTGGGGACACCTTAAGCAGAATGGGGCGGTATACGTCGCTGTACCTTCGGATCTCTGTCAGGTGCCTGGTTATTCCCGTTAGGTTATCAACCGTCTGCAGGCTGCGCAGGTCTTTGACATTGGGACAACTTACATTGACGACAAAATAATCCACATAGTCGTACATCTGGGCAAAGGCTTTTTCAAGGTCCTTGTATGCCTGATCATTGGGGGTTGAAGTGTTTTTTGTAATATTCCCGCCAATTATGACACGGGGCTTGTTTTGCTGGATATTGCGCACTATTTGCTTGACTCCCGGGTTGTTTATTCCCATCCTGTTTATTAAAGCCCTGTCTTTTACCAGGCGGAAACTTCTAGGTTTGGGATTTCCTTCCTGGGGAGCGACCGTGACAGAGCCAATTTCGACAAAACCAAAACCAAGAGCACCCATTTCATTGTATACCTCTGCTTTTTTATCCAGACCGGCAGCCAGTCCCACCGGATTCGGAAAATCAATTCCCATTACCTGTCTTTGCAGGGATGGGGAGTTATACGAGAACAATGACCGGAGAATCCTGGTTCCCAGGGGAATGTATTTTACTATTGCCAAGGCCTTGAATGCCAGATTATGAGCAGTCTCGGGAGGAAATAAGAATAATAGGGGCCTGATGATACGATACATTTGTTTTTAGTTTATGAAACAAATATACAGGATAAATTGCACCGGGCAATCTTTATAGAGATGCATCGGCAGGATTATGCTCTGTAAATGTATTGTCATCATAGAACAACAACACTTTAATCAGCTTATGTCCTGCTTCAGGTAATATGTTGTAAGTGTCTGCAAATAAGTTTTTTGTTTCCTGAATTGGTGGTTCTTCTGGTAAGAGTTCAGGTTCTTTTTCCCTGGTTTCTCTATACATCTTTCCTTTTCCTGTGATTAGCCATTCAGCGTTGAGAGACGGGTAGGTAAGCAGCATTTTCTCAATAAAGTCAAATCCGGGTTTATTTCTTCCAGCCAATATGTGGGACAAACCGGAACGCTGGATCCCGATCTGATCTGCAAAACGCGAAGGAGAGATGTTTTCTGCCGTTAAAAATTGTTGCAAACGCGTTCTCATAATTGTAAACTTAGTTTTTACAAATGTAATACAAATATAGTTTACAATTGTAACTACTATAGAAAATACATTTGTAAACACTTATTTTCATAAACATATTTCAAACCACTAACAATCAATCAATTTATAAAGATTAGCAGTCATAGGTCATATCATCTACCAGAACTTTATATAATCAATATATATAACTGGTAAACAGTGACATAAACAATCATTTAATCTGATTTCAATTAAAAACATGTCAAAAAACACAGTTGACACGATATGTTGTTCACATAAAGATATAGATATAACTTATAAAATACTGGTTATCAAATATTAAATACGTATATTTGTAAGTGTTTAAATATGTAAACCAATGTATTTTTCGTATCTTAGGAAAAAAGAGAAACAAAAACCCAAAAAAGAGACATTTGTATTATACGAAATTACATAAGTAAATTACAAATGTAAAACATGTGTTAAAGTAAAACTTTAGATATAAAATCAACTCATTTTACCATACCTTTGATGTTACTTATGACAACATTCCATATTCCTATCCCCGGTGTACGCATAAGGGACTATTCTTATGAATTGCCGGATAACAAGATTGCAAAATATCCGCTTCCGGTTCGTCATGATTCAAAATTACTCCTCTACCGTGACGGGAGGGTTTCTGACCATGTTTTTGTTGACCTTCCTTCTCTTTTACCACAAGAAAGCCTCCTGGTATTCAATAATTCCAAAGTAGTTCCTGCGCGCTTGTTTTTCCGGAAAGAAACAGGAGCTGTCATTGAAGTATTCTGCCTTGAGCCCGCCTCTCCCAGGGAGTATATCCTTGCCTTTAGCCAGCACACTTCCTGCACGTGGTATTGTGCTGTTGGCAATGCAAAAAAATGGAAAACCGGAAACCTTCCTCTCTATAATCCGCAAAACGATCCCAAACTATCCGCACTCGGACTGTCTGCAAGCCTTATCGGTCAGGAAGCCGACAGGTATCTGGTCCGTTTCAGCTGGACTGCAAACATGCCTTTCTCTTCATTGCTTGAGGCTACGGGAAGGGTTCCCCTCCCCCCATATTTGAAAAGAGAATCGGAGGCGTTGGACCTGGAGCGTTACCAGACTATTTATGCACGGAAGAGGGGTTCGGTTGCTGCGCCTACTGCAGGACTTCATTTCTCGGAGAAAGTACTCTCCGACCTCCAAAAAAGAGGTATGGGAATAGCTGAATTGACTTTACATGTGGGCTCAGGTACTTTCAGACCGGTAAAAACACCTTACATCAGGGATCACATCATGCATAGTGAACCCTTCAGTGTAACCAGGGAGTTCCTTGAGCAGTTGACCGCGCACAGGGGACCTGTGGTTTCTGTTGGAACCACTTCATGCCGTTGCCTGGAGAGCCTCTATTACCTGGGGCTGCAGGCAGCAGGGGGCAAGACACCCTCTTTTGTGGGTCAGTGGGAGCCGTATGTAACTTCCTCCGGGATGCCTTACAGGGAATCACTGGGGTATTTGCGTGCCTATATGGACAGGGTGCAAAAAGATATTTTGGATGCATCAACGCAGATAATAATTGCTCCTTCCTACAGGTTCCTGACAACCGATATTCTTATCACAAATTACCACCAGCCGAACTCTACTTTGCTCTTGCTGGTGGCAGCCCTGACAGGGGAGGATTGGAGGGTGATCTATGACCATGCACTGGCCGGAAACTACCGTTTTCTTAGTTATGGAGACTCGAGTGTGCTATTTAATCCAGAACACAGAATATCAAATAAATAAGGCGACATATAACAAACGTGTTATACTATATAACATATTTGTTATATATATCAGATATCTGAATCCATACCTAGTTTTCCGTATGTTTCCCTTAATGCCTTCTCATCATCTGAAATAATGAGCAGTTTATCCCCGATATGAATCTCTGTTCCACCCCTGGGAATGAAAAAAGAATCACCTCTTTTAACCATTACAACCAGGGTTTTGTCGGGTAGCGGAATGTCCGTCATCCTGCTCCCGAAACGCAGGCTTTCCTGGGTGACGACAACCTCGCTCATGGCAGATTTTATGTCCTCGGAAAACTCCATTTCGAACTCGGATCTGCGGGCGATTTTCTGCGGGATGGATACATGAAGTTTTTTAGCAATCCAGGGTATGGAAGTACCCTGGACCAGAAGGGAAAGTATGGTTATGAAAAAGACTATGTTGAAAAGGATGCTTGCCTCGGCAATCCCGCTTACCAGTGGATAAGTGGCGAAAATTATGGGCACTGCGCCCCTGAGTCCTACCCAGCTTGTAAAAATCCTTGAGTTGGTAGTCATCATGCGAAACGGGAAAAGCGATAACAAAACGGCAATGGGGCGGGCCAGCACGATCATGAAGATACCAATTAGCAAACCCACACCTGCTATGGGCCAAAGTTCTGAAGGATTGACCAGCAATCCCAGGGCCAGGAACATGATGATCTGAGAGAGCCAGGATAGACCGTCAAAGAAGTTCATGACGTTTCTCTTCTGCAGGAAACGCGAATTGCCAATCACAAGTCCTCCTATGTAAACGGCAAGGAAGCCGTTTCCCTTTATCAGGTCTGCAAAGGCAAAGATAAAGAAACAGAAGGCCAGTATTAGAATGGGGTAGAGGGAGTCGTTTCCGATGTTGAATTTTCTCATCAGGTAAGCACATAGCTTCCCCAGCAGGTAGCCTGCAAGACCTCCTGTGATCATCTGGTAGAAAAACAACAATACAACTTGCCAGATCCTGAGACCTTCCGTGGTCATGATCACCTGGATCATAGTGATGGTAAGCATATAGGCCATGGGATCGTTGCTCCCGCTTTCCAGTTCAAGAAGAGGCCTGAGGTTGTGTTTGAGTTTCAGTCCTTTTGACCTCAATATGGCAAATACCGAGGCGGAATCGGTAGAGGACATGATGCTTCCCAGAAGCAGACATACTGGAAATGACAGGTTGAAGCCCGGGATGAGTAACGTAAGTCCGTAAATGAACAAACTGGTCAGGATGGCTGTGAGCAACACTCCAAAAGTGGCAAGAATGATTCCTTGTCTTGCTATGGGTTTGATCTCCTGGTATTTGGTATCCATACCTCCCGAAAACAGAATGATACTCAATGCCACAACGCCTATGAACTGTGCAGTTTTCGGATTGGAAAACTGGAGTCCCAGGCCCTCACTTCCAAATATCATTCCCACTACCAGGAACAATAAAAGGGTGGGGACCCCGAATCTGTAGCCGGTTTTTCCCGCCAGTAAACTAAAGAATAGTAATAAGGATCCTATCAGAAGAAAGTTCTCGACAGTTATTATCATTATGGAGGTTTTGCTTACAAAAATAAGACATTTTTGTCAAGAAATTCGTAATTTATCGTTATATTTGCCGATTCAATTTTAATTTTTCAATCTGTTATGAGCAAACAAATTTCCTTGCAGGAAGCTGTATCTTTCATAAAATCCGGCATGACCATCATGGTTGGCGGTTTTCTTGGTTTGGGCAGTCCTCAGCGCATACTGGACGCTCTCCTGGAAACAGACGTTAAAGACCTGACTATCATTACCAACGACACAGGATTTCCAGACAAGGGTCCGGGAAAACTGATAGCCCGACACAGGGTATCAAAGGTCATAACCAGCCATATAGGAACAAATCCTGCTACCGGGGAACAATACCATTCCGGTGAACTGCAGGTCATTTTTGTGCCACAGGGAACGCTTATTGAACAGATACGCTGCGCAGGTGCAGGGCTGGGAGGGATTCTTACCCCTACAGGACTTGGTACCATAGTGGCAGAAGGAAAAGACATAATCAACGTGGATGGGAAAGATTACCTGCTGGAAAAACCCCTTAAGGCCGACATAGCCCTCATAGGCGCCAGCATGGCCGATGAAGAGGGAAACCTTTATTTCAGAGGCACTTCAAGGAATTTCAATGTAATGATGGCCATGGCTGCCGATCTTGTAATTGCAGACCCCAAGGAAATTGTCAAAACAGGAGATATCCTGCCTGAAAATGTGCATACACAATCCATATTTGTGAACTATATCGTAGGTAAATAATCATAACATATAAATCAGATCATCATGTCAAAAAAACTGAAGCTGGAGATTTCCGATAATATGTATCAGAAAGCCCTAAAGATCATTCCCGGTGCTATAGCCGGAATCCGTCGTCCTTATAACTTCGTGCCTGGTGAATATCCCATATATTTCGATCATGCAAAAGGAGGAAGGGTTACCGACGTTGACGGAAACGAATACATAGACATGCTTTGTGCCTATGGTCCCATTATTATAGGACACCGTGAAGAAGAGATAGACAATGCAGTTATTGAGCAAATACAGAACAAAGGTTTCTGTTTTTCCCTCACACAACCTATACAAAACAAATTGGCAGAAAAGCTCATTGAACTGATACCTTCGGCCGAGATGGCATCTTTTGTGAAAACCGGATCGGACGCAACATCGGTTGCCATCAGGGTTGCACGGGCAAGCACGGAAAGAGTAAAGGTGATCCGCTGTGGTTATCATGGCTGGCACGACTGGTGTGTGGAAGTCAAGGGAGGTATACCCAGGAAACTATGGGAAGATGTCTATGAATTCCATTACAACGAGCTGGACGAGCTGGAGGATCTGATGAAGCAGCATGGAGACGAAACGGCCGCCATCATCATCACACCGGTTGGGCACCCTATGGCCGAGAAGGTTCAAATGCCCAAACCCGGTTTTCTGGAGGGCGTGCGTGCGCTGGCCGACAAATACGGCACCGTGCTTGTGTTTGACGAAATCCGTAGCGGTTTCCGCTATGATCTGGGTGGCGCCCAGAAATTGTTCGGTGTCACCCCCGACCTTTCCGTCTTTGGCAAGGCCATGGCAAACGGATATCCCATTGGAGCTGTCGTTGGAAAGGAAAAGTACATGAAAGTGCTGGCAGATAAGGTGTTCCTTTCATCCACATTCTTTCCTAACAGCCTGGAACAGGTGGCAGCCCTCAAGACAATAGAGATCCTTGAAAGGGATAACATCCTGGATAAAGTGAAAGCAAAGGGAGAGTTGTTCGGTAAGCGGCTACAAGAGATCGTCAGGGATGTGCCTTATGATGTGGAAGTGTCCGGGATACCCCTGATGCCCTTCATCACATTTAAAAAGGATGCCGACAACCTGTACAAGAAACTCCGTCCCGGCTTCTATACGGAACTTATCAGGCGCGGTGTATTCCTGCAGCCTTACCACCACGGATATGTAGCATACCGTCATACCGATGAAGACATTATTTACGCAGCGGACATGGTTGCAGAATCATTCGCTGAGCTGAAAAAATACATCTAGCAAAATATCGACCTGTCATGGAAAAATTGATCATTACCGCCGCAATATGTGGCGCCGAAGTCCTAAAGGAACACAATCCCGCAGTCCCATACACTGTCGAGGAATGCGTCCGGGAAGCCCTTACGGCCTACCAGGCCGGTGCGAGCATGATCCATCTGCACGTCCGTTACGATGACGGTACGCCCACTCAGGACAAGGAACGTTTTCGTGTGGTGATGGAGGCCATTGCAAAAGCATGTCCCGGAGTGATCATCCAGCCTTCCACGGGAGGAGCAGTGGGCATGACCAATGATGAACGGTTGCAGGCCACTGAACTGAACCCTGAAATGGCAACACTGGATTGCGGAACGCTCAATTTCGGCGGGGATGAGATTTTTCAAAACACAGAAAATACGATCAAGTACTTCGGTCAACGCATGATTGAGCGGGGGATCAAACCCGAGCTGGAAGTATTTGACAAGAGCATGATTGAAATGGCACTGCGTCTTCACAAAAAGGGCTATATCCTGAGCCCCATGCATTTTGACTTTGTCATGGGAGTCAACGGGGGAATAGGCGGTTCCCTAAGAGACTTTTTATTCCTGCGCGGAAGCATACCTTCAGACGCCACATACACGGTAGCCGGGCTGGGTCGCTTTGAAATGCCCCTGGCAGCGGCTGCCATCATTGACGGGGGCCACGTAAGGGTGGGTTTTGAGGATAACGTTTTCCTGTCCAAAGGCGTTCTGGCCAAATCCAACGGGGAGCTGGTGGCCAAGGTCGTACGTATGGCCGTGGAACTGGGAAGGGAAATCGCAACACCATCTGAAGCACGTCAGATTCTTGGCCTGCCAAAAAGAAAATGAGCTAAGAATATCATTAATTTATCACCATCATATCTATGAAAAAAGGAAACAAATATGGTCTCCACAGGGTAATTGAGCCCAAAGGCGTCCTTCCACAGCCGGCAAACAAGCTGGACAACAATATGGACGAGATCTACGACAATGAGATCCTGATAGATGTCAGGACCCTTAATGTTGACTCGGCAAGTTTTACCCAGATTGAGGAGCAGGCCGGAGGCGACAAGGCCGAAATTGCCCGGATCATGCTCGATATTGTTGCCAAACAAGGCAAGCACAGGAATCCGGTAACCGGATCGGGGGGAATGTTGCTGGGAGTGGTGGAGAAAATCGGAGAAGCGCTGGAGGGTAAAATCGACCTGAAAGTGGGGGATAAGATCGCCACATTGGTTTCTCTTTCCCTTACCCCGCTCCGTATTGATAAGATAAAAGACATCCGTCCCGACATAGATCAGGTGGATATCGACGGGAAAGCCATTCTTTTCGAGAGCGGCATATATGCCAAGATACCGGATGATATGCCCGAGACACTTGCGCTTTCTGCCCTTGATGTGGCAGGAGCTCCTGCGCAGACAGCCAAACTGGTGAAGCCTGGTGATACAGTGCTCATTATAGGGGCAGGCGGGAAATCGGGCATGCTATGCAGCTATGAAGCCAGGAAAAGGGCAGGGGTTACGGGTAAAGTGATTGGCCTCTGCCACAGTGAACGCTCTACCAAACGTATGCAGGACCTGGGTTTTTGCGATCACGTGTTTTCAGCCGATGCCACGCAGCCGGTAGCCGTTCTGGAAAAGATCCAGGAGCTTACAAAAGGGCAGTTATGTGATATAACCATCAACAATGTGAACATTCCCGATACCGAGATGACTTCCATCCTCTGTACCAAAGATACCGGGATTGTTTACTTTTTCTCCATGGCGACCAGTTTCACGAAAGCGGCGCTTGGGGCAGAAGGAGTCGGTTCCGATGTCACCATGATTGTAGGAAACGGTTATACGAAAGGTCACGCAGAGATCACCCTGCAGTTGCTCAGGGAAAGTGAAAAGCTCCGCAAGATCTTTACAGAACTTTACGCATCATAATTTTACGCAGATGAAAGAATCAAGAAGAAAACAGCTGTTTCCCGATGTTACGGACCAGGAATGGGATGACTGGAAGTGGCAGGTCCGAAACCGTATAGTCAACCTTGAACAGCTCAGGAAATATATCAGCCTGACCCCGGAAGAGGAAGAAGGTGTCCAGGAGTCCCTGAAAATGCTCCGCATGGCTATAACGCCTTATTACCTGAGCCTGATTGATCCTGATGATCCTGATTGTCCCATAAGGAAGCAGGCCATTCCTACAAAAAAGGAAACATACCGTTCCCCTGCAGACCTGCTGGATCCGCTGCATGAAGACGAAGATTCACCGGTACCCGGCCTGACACACAGGTATCCCGACAGGGTCCTGTTCCTGGTCACCGACCAGTGTTCCATGTATTGCCGTCATTGCACAAGACGTCGCTTTGCCGGACAGAAGGATCACGAAGCATCCGGTGACAGGATCCAGGAGTGCATCAATTATATTGCGCGTACACCCCAGGTAAGGGATGTCCTGCTCTCCGGAGGGGATCCGCTGACCATGAGCGATGGCCGTCTTGAATCTATCATTGCCCGCTTAAGGGAGATCCCGCATGTGGAGATCATTCGGATTGGCACACGAACACCGGTCGTTTGCCCGCAAAGGATCACTCCGGAGCTGATGGCAATGCTCCGCAAATACCATCCTATTTGGATCAATACGCATTTCAACCATCCCAACGAGATAACCGAAAAATCCAGGGCTGCCTGCGAGATGATGGCAGATGCCGGTATACCAGTTGGGAACCAGAGTGTCTTGCTGCGTGGAGTGAATGATTGCGTTCATATTATGAAAGAACTGGTTCACAAGCTGGTACTCATCCGTGTCCGTCCTTACTATATTTACCAGTGTGACTTGTCCATGGGTCTGGAACATTTCAGAACCCCGGTTTCCAAGGGGATAGAGATAATTGAGGGATTACGCGGACATACTTCCGGCTATGCGGTTCCGACTTTTGTGGTGGATGCTCCGGGAGGAGGAGGAAAGATCCCGGTAATGCCAACGTATGTGATCAGTCATGCTCCGGGTCGTATGGTGCTGCGCAATTACGAGGGTGTTATCACTACATACACAGAACCATCTGACTATAAGAACTATTGCGATTGCATTAAATGCAGGGAAAAAGAGAGCCTGGAAGGGGTCTCGGGTATACTGCAAGGTCAGAAGCTATCCCTTGAACCGTCTAATCTTGCAAGAAAAGAACGAAATCACAAGAAATGATTAAATGCCTTTTGTAGATCAGATAGTCCGTTACGGCAGCCTTTCGGTCGTGGGTTTGGGGAAAAATACCGGAAAGACAGAATGTCTCAGGTATGTATTGAGACGGTTATCTGAAATGCAGAAAGTGGTGGCTGTCACATCCATAGGTGTTGATGGAGAGAGGATCGACCAGGTCACTAATACGGCCAAGCCTGAAATATGCCTGGAAAAGGGTATGTACTTCACTACCGCTGCTTCCTATTACCTGAACAAACGCTTTACGGCAGAGATCTGCCAGGTGGAAGAATTCCAGACTGTATTGGGCAAGATGGTCACAGCCAGGGCGCTGGAAAGGGGGAAAATGATCCTGGCAGGTCCTTCCGACACTGGTTCCCTGCAGGAATGGGTCAGGAAGATGCCTGAAAGATTCCCTGTTGATGTGTGTCTTGTCGACGGGGCCATATCACGTCTGAGCCCGGCATCCCCCGTTGTAACCGGGTCAATGGTTTTGGCCACAGGAGCGGCTTATTCGCATGATATGAAAGCCCTTGCAGAAAGGACACGTTATGTGTATGATACCATATGCCTGCCTGCCGCACCCCTGGACATAGTACACAAACTGGCACATGTCACCAACGGGATAAGGGCAATTACTCCCGGGGGAGAAGTGACCAATCCGGATGTGGGACAGGCTTTGCTTCCGGAGCAGATCAGACAGGTGATTGAAAAGTGCGGTAACAGGCTGTATGTTCCGGGGGTAGTAAGCAATTTGCTGCTGAAAGCCCTGGGAGAAAAAAAGGATGTAAGCAGCATAGAATTGTATATCAGGGATTTTTCCCGGATTTTTGCAGAACCGCGTGTTTATTACACGTTTCTCCGGAAAGGAGGGCGGATCTTCCAGCTTTTCACTACCCATTTGCTGGCTGTCTGCGTGAATCCTGTCTCCCCTGAAGGATACCGGTTTCATTCTGAGGATCTTGTTGACAGGATACAGCAGGCAATTGGGGTGCCCGTTTACGATATAAAAAAGATTGAAACATGACTTTTGCGCATTTTTCGGAACGAATTGAAGGCCTTAAGTACCTGACTGATAGAATGGAACTATCCGGCTCGCGTGTTCGCCGTTACCTGATGCGGGAGTCGTTTTGCACCCATGAAAATGTTCTTGCATTACACTTCGATATATTACAGAAGGCGCTTGATATAGTGAAAGACCGCTCTGCCATGACTGGTGTGATGCAGCTACGCCATCTCTTCACACAGGTTCATGATATCAGGGCAACCCTGGATGCCCTGCGCGAACTACGTGTGCTTGACGAGGTGGAGTTGTTTGAAGTCAAGTATTTCTCAGCGTTGTGCAGGGATTTCAGCATACTTTGCAACACACTTGGTTTTCCATATGAAACCCTGCAGTCCCTTCAGGAGGCATTTGAGCTGCTGGATCCCGGCGGGAGCGGAACCGTATCGTTCCATCTGTACGATTCCTACAGCCAGTCCTTGTCAGACGCCCGTAAACTTGCTGCTTCCATCGATCCGGAGAAGGAGCCGGACAAGTGGAACGCCCTTTGCGATCTGATTACTGAGGAAGAGCTGCTGGTCAGGCAGAAGCTCTCCCATGCCTTGCATCTGATGCATGATGTGATGCAGGAGAATTTTGACCGTATAGCCCGCCTGGAGATATGGTTTGCCAAAGCCACCCTGGCAAAACGCTACAACATGGTCAGACCACAGATAGTGCCTGCCTCTGCTCCCTGTGTCTTAAGCATAGAGGGCATGGTGAACCCTGTCATAGCAGATACACTGGAACCGGTCAATAAAAACTTTCAACCCGTATCCATAATGCTCTGCAGCGGCCCCTGCCTTCTGACCGGCGCTAACATGTCCGGCAAGACGGTGGTTTTAAAGACTCTGGCCTTGCTGCAGGCACTCACGCAGTTTTCTTTCTTTGTACCAGCCCGGAATGCATCAATTCCCCTTGTAAAGGAAGTTTTTCTTGTCATAGGCGACAAACAGGACCAATACCGGGGATTATCATCATTTGCGGCAGAAATGCTCGAATTGGACCGGATAATGGCTAAAGTGAGAAAAGGAACAAAAGTGCTTGTTTTAGCCGATGAACCCGCCAGGACCACCAACCCTGCCGAAGGAGCTGCCATTTTGTGTGCCCTGGTTGAATTTCTGGACCGTTACCATACCATGTCCCTTATCAGTACCCATTACGGGGACCTGGGCCTGTCCTGCCGTAAATTGCGCGTAAGCGGCTTTGACAGCAAACAGGTAAAAGGCCGCCTGGACCCGTTGATGATGAATGAACATATGAATTACAGCCTGATTGAGGAAAAAGGCGATTCAGTACCTATGGAAGCATTGCACATAGCGCGTCTGCTGGGCGTGGATGAGACTTTTATACGATCTGCACAACAATATGTGAAAAACAAAGAAAAATGAGAGAATCGAAATTAGGTCTTGATTTTGCCAAAGTAAAAGGTGCCCGGAGTCTTGCTGCTGAAATAGCCGCCCAGGTACAACACTTTGTGGAAAATTACACCACGGTGGCAGTAGAAAGGACGCTGTGCCGGTTGATGGGAATTGACGGTGTTGACAGCGATGGGGTACCTTTACCCAACATCGTGGTGGATGCGGTCCGGGAAAAGGGAATGTTGGGCGAGGGGGTGCTCCGTTTCCTGGGCAATGCCATTGCCGTAACGGGCAAGACTCCACTGCAGACAGCCGAATCGATTGCCAGGGGAAAATTCGATTTTTCACTCCTGGATACCAGCAAGAACGTGAACGTTTCCGAGGCTCTCAATCCGTACATAGAGCAAAGTATTGCAAGGATAAGGAACAAGAGGCTGGCCAGGGAAGAAGCCATAAAAAAGCACGGGGAAGGAGCCCGTCCTTATCTTTATGTGATCGTAGCCACCGGGAATATCTATGAAGATGCCATCCAGGCACAGGCCGCTGCCCGCCAGGGAGCCGACGTTGTGGCGGTTATCCGCACCACAGGCCAGTCTCTTCTTGATTACGTCCCTTATGGGCCCACTACCGAAGGTTTTGGCGGAACCTATGCCACCCAGGAGAATTTCCGTATCATGCGCAAGGCGCTGGACGAGGTCATTCCGGAAACGGGCCGTTATGTCAGGTTGTGCAATTACTGCTCTGGTTTGTGTATGCCCGAGATTGCCGTCATGGGAGCCTTTGAAGGACTGGATGTGATGCTGAACGATGCGCTATACGGCATTCTTTTCCGTGACATCAACATGCAAAGGACATTGGTGGACCAGTATTTTTCCCGGATAATCAATGGATTTGCAGGGGTGATAATCAATACCGGAGAGGACAATTACCTAACGACAGCCGATGCGTTTGAAGAAGCACATACGGTCCTTGCCTCGGATTTCATCAATGAGCAACTGGCGCTGATAGCAGGGATCCCAGAAGAACAGATGGGCCTGGGACATGCCTTTGAAATGGATCCCGAGCTGGAAAATGCCTTCCTTTATGAACTGGCTCAGGCACAAATGACCCGGGAAATATTTCCACGGGCACCCCTGAAATACATGCCGCCAACAAAATTCATGACCGGCAACATATTCAAAGGACATATCCAGGACGCCCTGTTCAACATGGCCGGCATCTGGACCGGACAGGGTATTCAGCTCCTGGGAATGCCCACAGAGGCCATCCACACTCCATTCATGAGTGACAGGTACCTGGCCATTGAGAACGCCAGGTATATATTCAAAAGTTTCAAGGACATAGGAAAAGAAGTCGAATTCGCACAAGGGGGCATCATACGCCGGCGTGCAGGGGACGTGTTGGACAATGCTTATCAATTGCTTGAAAACGTGAAGGAAGAAGGACTCTTTACCGCTTTGGAAAAAGGCATCTTTGCCGGAGTAAGAAGACCCAGGGAAGGGGGGAAAGGACTTGACGGGGTGACCCGGAAATCTTCGGGTTATGTGAATCCATTTATTGAATTGCTAAAAGGAAAAAGATAATCATGAGCGGAGGTTTGTATTCAACAGAAATGCAGGATTTTGATAAGACTCTGGATTTCAAGAGGGTGAAACCCTATGGAGATACCATGAACGATGGCAAGGTCCAGCTAAGTTTCACATTACCTGTACCAGCTGGGCCGGAAGCGATAGAGGCGGCCAAACAATTGATCCGCAGTATGGGAATGGATAACCCCCAGGTGGTGTTTTCCAAGGAACTGACCCCGGGTTTCACCTTCTTCAACTGTTACGGAAGTCTCCGTCATACAGTTAATTATACTACCATCCGCGTACCTAAGGTGGATAGCAGGGTCATGGATATGTACCAGGTGGATGAATACATCAGGGAACACATAGGGCGTAAACTGGTCATGGTGGGAGCCAGCACCGGAACGGATGCCCATACCGTGGGAATAGATGCCATCATGAACATGAAAGGATATGCTGGCCATTATGGTTTGGAACGGTACGCAATGATAGAAGCACATAACCTTGGTTCACAGGTTTCTAACGAAGAGCTCATTGCTAAGGCGATCCAGCTTGAGGCAGATGCCGTGCTGGTATCACAGACAGTCACCCAGAAAGACATTCATATAAAAAACTGTACGGAACTCATAGAAATGGCAGAGGCCGAAGGGATAAGGGAACGCATGATTTTAGTATGCGGAGGACCCAGGATCTCTCATGAACTGGCCAAGGAGCTGGGCTTTGATGCCGGCTTTGGAGTCAACACCTATGCCGATGATGTGGCTTCTTTTGTAGTCCAGGAATTTGTAAACAGAAAACAAAGAAAATAAAAGAATAATAAAAGCAGAAAATCATGGACAAGAATCAAATCAGGGAAACCATTGCACGTCGCGCATCCTTTGAATTGAAAGACGGAGACGTTGTAAACCTGGGCATTGGATTGCCCACACAGGTCTTGAAATACCTGTCGCCAAAAGTGAAAGTGATCATCCAATCAGAGAACGGGTGCCTGGGTATGGGAAATCCGCCGGAACCCGGAAAGGAAAATCCTGATCTGATAGATGCCGGTGGAGGAGCTATCACCTTGCAACCGGGAGCTTCCTGTTTTGATTCTTCCCTTTCCTTTGCGATCATCCGTGGCGGGCATGTCGACATTACCATACTGGGTTCACTGCAGGTGGATGAAAAAGGGAACATCGCCAATTGGTCGATACCCGGGATAAAGACACCGGGCATCGGAGGAGCCATGGACCTGATAACCGGAGCGAAAAAGGTGATCGTGACCATGGAACATACAGCAAAAGGGGAGCATAAGATTCTAGAAAACTGTACACTGCCTCTCACGGCTGCCGGCCAGGTTGATCGTATCATTACGGAAATGGGCGTTATGGATGTGACTCCGGAAGGTTTGGTCCTCAGGGAGATCAATAGCGAGTTCACACTGGAGGAAGTGCAGAAGGCCACCGGTTGCCGGCTGATCATTCCTAAAGACCTGAAAAACATGTAATCATTATCAAACCAGATTTATGGAAAAAGTATTCATTGTAGCAGCAAAACGCACAGCCATCGGAAAAATGATGGGGTCATTAAGCGGTATCAGCCCTGCCGATATGGCAGCCAAAGTAATCCGAAATATACTGGAAGAAACAAAACTGGACCCATCTGTAATAGATGAAGTCATTGTTGGGAACATCCTCATGGCAGGACAAAAACAGGGAATTGCTCGGCAGGCTTCTGTCAAGGCAGGGATTCCACACCATGTTCCGGCATACAGTGTCAATATGATCTGTGGCAGCGGTATGAAATCCATAATGAACGGATGCAATTCCATACTTGCAGGGCAGGCATCGGTTGTGCTGGCCGGAGGGGTTGAAAACATGTCTGCATCCGGATTTGTAATGCAGGGAATCAGGGAAGGAATCAAGATGGGAGATTTCAAAGCCGTTGACCATATGGTATGTGACGGTCTGACCGATGCATTTGGCAATTATCATATGGGCGTGACCGCAGAGAACATTGCAGAAAGATACAACATCACACGTGAGCAGCAGGATGCCTTTTCTTTCCAATCGCAGCAGAAGGCCATACGGGCCATAGATGCCGGAAAGTTCAGGGACGAGATAGTTCCCGTTGAAATTGTCAGCAAGAAAGAAACTCTTGTTTTCGATACGGATGAATTCCCCAACAGGGCCACAACACTGGAAAAGATGGCTAACCTGCGTCCCGCTTTCAAAAAAGACGGAACAGTCACGGCTGCAAATGCCTCGGGGATCAATGACGGGGCTTCGTTTGTATTGCTTGCCTCGGAAAAGGCAATTAAGGACCATGGCCTGGTTCCGCTGGCAGAAATCGTGGCTACGGCACAGGCAGGTGTTGATCCGGCTTATATGGGTATGGGCCCCGTACCGGCTATTGACAAGGTGCTTAAAAGGGCCCGGATGACGCTGGATCAGATGGACCTTGTAGAACTAAACGAGGCTTTTGCCGCCCAATCCCTTGGCGTTATGCTTGAGCTGCAACAACAGCAAGGTGTGGACCGTGAATGGCTTGACACACATTGCAATGTAAACGGGGGAGCCATAGCCCTGGGGCATCCCATAGGCGCATCCGGGAACCGCATAACAGTTTCCCTGCTCTATGAAATGAAGCGCAGAAAAGCCCGCTACGGACTTGCTTCTTTGTGCATAGGAGGCGGAATGGGAACGGCACTGATTCTGAAGAACGTCTGAAATACCTGTTAGGAAAAAGGATTATTTCAAAAAAATACGTATTTTTAACCAGTATTAAAAAAACTGGTTATGAAAACTCATTATCTGGAATATATCCAAAACAGTATTGTCACGACATGGAACATGCCCGGTCTGACCAATTACAAGAAGAACTCCTATACGTATGGCGAGATAGCCCAACATGTTGCCCGGCACCATATCCTGTTTGAAAAGCTGGGATTGAAAAAAGGGGACAAAGTAGCGCTGTGCGGACCCAACAGTGCAGAATGGGGCATATCGTTTCTGGCAGTTACTGCTTATGAAGCAGTCGCTGTGCCGTTGCTTAACGATTTCCTGCCCGAAAGCGTCATGACACTGACAGATCATTCAGAGTCCTGTGTCTTTTTTGTGAGCCGGGATATCTGGGAGAAGATCGATATAGCTAAGATGCCACATCTTAAACTTGTAATTTGTCTGGAAGGGTATGAACTCCTTTATTCCAAAGATCCTGCCGTGACTCAGGCCCATGCCTCGATAGAGGTCCTGTTCAAAGAAAAATATCCCGGCGGATTTGGGCCCGAACAGGTCAGTTATCCAACCGACAATTTTGATGATCTGGCGCTGATCAACTACACTTCAGGCACCACCAGTGCCCCTAAAGGAGTCATGCTGACCTACAGAAATATCAGTTCCAATATCCAGTTCGGACAAAGTGAAATGCCCAACGGACCTGGTGACACGCTGGTTTCCATGCTGCCTATGGCTCATATGTATGGGATGGCCTTTGAATACCTTTACCAGCTGGCCGGAGGAACTCAGGTCTTTTTCCTGGGAAAAGTACCTTCTCCCAAGGTGCTGCTGGATGCCCTGGCAACGGTCAAGCCCTATATGATGATTACCGTACCCCTTGTGATAGAAAAAATCTTCAAGAGTTCGGTTTTTCCCACCATCCAGAAACCAATTATCAAATCCATCATGAAAGTACCCGGGCTGGCTTCTGTGATATACAAACAGGTCCGCAAAAAACTATTGCATGCCTTTGGCGGCAATATTCGTACCATCATAATTGGAGGGGCGGCCATCAACGAGGAAGTGGAAGATCTGATGAAAGCCGTGAAACTGCCTTATACCGTAGGTTACGGAATGACCGAATGCGGGCCGCTGCTTTCCTATGAAGATACGGCCAGATTTGTCAAAGGTTCCTGCGGAAAACCCGTACAACGGATGTCGCTCAGAATTGATTCTGAGGATCCACGTACCATTGTAGGAGAAATCCAGGCCCGGGGAGACAACGTTATGATAGGTTATTACAAAAATCCCGAGGCAACGGCAGCTGCCTTCACCAAAGACGGATGGTTGCGTACCGGTGATCTTGGGCTTATGGATAAGGACAATAATGTGTTTATCAAGGGTCGCAGCAAGAGCCTGATTATTGGGGCAAGCGGCCAGAATATCTATCCCGAGGAGATCGAAGACAAGTTGAACAACCAGCCCTACGTGGTGGAATCCATTGTTGTGGAGCGCGATAAAAAACTGGTAGCCCTGGTATTTCCCGATTATGACCGGGTGTCCCAGGAATCGCTGGATTCAATGCACCTGGCACAATTAATGGAAGAAAACCGTATGAGACTCAATATGCTGTTGCCTGTTTTCAGCCGTATTGCCAAAATTGAATTACAGCCCGAAGCTTTTGAAAAGACACCCAAACGCAGTATCAAACGTTTCCTTTACAAATAGAGGAGGGGGATAAATAGAACTGGCAACCGCAGTAATTCTGGCGGTAAATATGGTACAATTGTGATAGCTCAACGGAACGGCGGAAACCGTTCCGTTTTTTAAAATCTGAAGGCAGGTAGTCAAGTCCGTTGTATTGAGCCGCCAGATCTTTCCCTGTTTTATTGATCAGTAAAGCGTTTTTGTGAGGACTGACGGTCAGGGTGGTACAAAAAAGTGAGAACCCGTTTTCTTTTGCATACCGGGCTGTTTCTTCCAGCCTGAGCCTGTAGCATATTTTACAGCGGAGTCCGCCTTCGGGTTCCTGTTCATATCCCTTAACAGCTTTCAGAAAAAAATCGGGGTTGTATCGGCCTTCCACAAAAAGAACTTTTCCACCATAAGCCAGTTCCGTAAATCTTTTCGCTTCATCCCTGCGGAGGGTATATTCACTATGCGGTGCAATATTTGGATTATAGAAAAAAACAGTAACGCAGTAATCCTGTAACAAGCGTTCCAGGGCTGTTGTTGAACAGGGACCGCAACAGGCATGAAGCAGGAGTTTTTTATCGTCGTTTTTCATAGATATTTGGTTGCAAATATAATGGTTTTATTGATTTTGATTACTTTTGCATTTATTAACCAATCTGTTATGGAATTGTTCAAAAAATCTGTTATTCTAATTGTTTTTAGCCTTCTGGCACTCCTGTCTTCGTGTAGGTCAAAGCCGGAAAAGCACGAGCAATTATCACTCCCGGTAAATGTGCGTGTTCATACTGTTTCCGAAACCACTTTAGGATCGGAAAGGGAGTATGTAGGTGTGTTGGAAGAATCGAACAATGTCTTGTTGAGCTTTCCGGCTCCGGGGAAAATTAAAAACGTTTATGTCACAGAAGGGCAGGCGGTCCGGGAAGGACAATTACTTGCCCAGATCGATGCCGGGCTGCTGGAGAACATGCATGCCACTACGGCAGCCACGCTCAGACAGGCAGAAGATGCCTACCAGAGAATGACACTGCTGTATGAATCCCAGAGCCTTCCGGAAATACAATACGTCGATATCCAGACAAAGCTTGAACAGGCCAGGTCTGCCGAGCGCATATCGGCAATGGCCCTGGCCGAAACCAAACTCATTGCCCCACAACGCGGGGTGGTGGGAAAACGCATGATGGAGCCCGGAATGAACGTATTGCCTGATCAGCCGGTGCTGACTTTATTGAATACGCACAACCCCGTGGTCAAGGTTTCTGTTCCTGAAAATGAGATATTTGACACCAGAACCGGACAGGAGGCCCGCATTGTGGTAGGAGCACTCCGGAATCTGGAACTGGAGGGAAAGGTAACAGAAAAAGGCGTGCAGGCACACCCTTATACCCATGGTTACGAAGTCAGGATTTCTCTTGACCGGGAAGTTCCGGGGTTGCTTCCGGGCATGGTCTGCAAGGTTTTTCTACGTAACCTGCCCACGGAGGTTGCCCTTGTGGTGCCGGTTCGCGCCGTGCTTCCCCTGGAATTCGGCAAAGGTCATTTTGTTTGGCTCCTGGACCAGGATAATGTAGCCCAAAGAAGGATGGTCCAGGTGGGTGAGATTGTGCCTGGGGGGATCTCGGTCCTGAAAGGAATTACTCCCGGAGACAGGATTGTGGTGGAAGGATATCAGAGATTGAGCGAAAACATTAAGGTAACCGTTACAAATGAGTAGAAAGCGAAGAGGCGTTGTCGAGTGGACGATGCACAACCATAAGATCGTTTTGCTGCTGGTTGCTTTCCTTGTCGGCCTGGGTATCTTTGCTTTGCCCAATATGCCTAAAAAGGAATATCCCGATTTTACCATCCGCAATGCCCTGGTTGTGGGTGTATACCCGGGAGCTTCATCGGAGCAGGTGGAAGAACAACTTACCATCCCACTGGAAAAACGTATCCTCAGCTATAAAGAGATCGATCGTGAAAAGACTTACTCCCTGACCCGTGAAGGGATGGTCTACTTTGTCCTGGATCTTACAGAAAAGGAGAAATCGCCACGCAATTTCTATGCGAACCTCCGCCTCGACCTGAATGAATTCAAAGCCCAGCTGCCACCCGGAGTTTTGCCGCTGATGGTCATGAGTGAGTTTGGAGAAACCTCGGCCATTCTTATTACCCTTGAAAGCGAATCCCTGACATACGACCAGTTGGATGATTATCTTGACAGGCTGGAAGGGCGCCTCAGGCCGCTGCCCATAGTAACCAATATCAAACGTTATGGCCTTCAGCAGGAACAGATTAACATTTACCTGGACAAAGAGAAACTGGCTGCCTATTCTTTGAATACGCAACAGATTATGGCGCAACTCTTTACTTCAGGCCTGGTTACTTCTGCCGGAACGGTCAATACACTCAACGGGAGCATACCGGTCCACATGAACAATGCCTATCAGAACGAAAATCAAATCCTGGAACAGCCGGTTTACTTTGATCCTTCGGGCAATGTCCTTCGTGTCAAGGATATTGGACGTGTCAGCAAAGAATATCAGGTTCCCGCTTCTTATATAACAAACAACGGGAAAAAATGCCTGCTCCTGTCCATGGAAATGAGCAAGGGATTTGATATGGTGAAATTGGGAAAACAGGTGGACCTGGTATTGAAGGACTTTGAATCTGAACTTCCTCCTGATGTAAGCGTTTTCCGAATTGCAGACCAGCCCCAGGTAGTGAAGGATTCGGTTTATTCATTCCTAAAGGAAATGCTTCTGGCCGTTTTGACAGTCATTGCTGTCATGATGGTAATGCTTCCACTGCGTGTGGCTTCTGTTGCCGCAGCAACCATTCCCATAACCATATTCATATCCTTGGGAATGATGTATGTCCTTGGTTTCGAGATCAATACCGTGACTCTGGCTTCCCTTCTGGTTGTCCTGGGCATGGTCGTGGATGACAGCATAGTGGTCATAGACAATTATATGACCCTGCTGGACCAGGGCATGAGTCGTTGGAAAGCTTCCATTACTGCCGCCAATTCCTACTTTAAATCCGTCTTTTCGGCTACACTGGCTATCAGTATAACCTTTTTCCCCTTTTATTTCACATTTCCCGAAAATTATGTAGAGTTCATCTTTATGGCGCCCTGGACTATTTCCATTTCCCTGATGGTTTCTTTGTTGGTTGCCATGCTGTTCGTGCCTTATTTCCAGTACTTTACTATCCGAAAAGGATTGAAACAGGTGGTGGAAAAACAACGGCAAAAAAGTAAAAGAGGAATTTCAATCCTGGAATTATTCGGAGTATTCTATGAAAAGACTTTACGCAAATCCTTTGCCCATCCCAAATGGGTGATAGCAGTCATCATACTTTTCCTGGTATTGCCGGTGTTTGTATACCAGCAATTACCCAAGCGCCTGATGCCCATGGCAGACAGAAATCAATTCGTGGTTGAGATTTACCTGCCGTTCGGTTCTTCTTTAGGTGAAACAGAAAAGCTGACAGATTCCCTGCGCAGGCTGATGGAGCAGGATGAGCGGGTATTGGCTATCACCTCTTTTGTAGGAACCACTGCTCCCCGTTTTCAGGCTTCCTACACGCCTCAGGTCCCCGGGCCACACTTCGGACAATTTATTGTCAACACACCATCATACAAGGCCACAGAAAACCTTGTTGCCTTATTTCAGGAAAAGTACATGCATTATTTCCCCGGCACCTATGTCCGGGTAAGACGCCTGGATTATTCCCTCCTTTCGGCCAATGAAGTAGAAGTGAGGCTCAAGGGAGAGAACAAACAGGCCATGATGAAGCTGGCAGATTCACTTGCGACTGAATTCAGGAAAATCCCCCATATAGCCAGTGTCCGTTCCGATTTCGGGGGAATGCAATATGGTGTGGGAGTGCATGTAGATCCCATAGCGGCATCCCGCGTGGGTATCAATCCGGGATTACTGTCACTTAACCTGGCATCCAGGTATTCCGGGGTACCTGTGACTTCCATATGGTCAGACGGAAAAACGGTTCCTGTGCTGATCCGGACAGACAGACAAAACGAAACGCCTTCCCCTGATAGGCTGGGAGACGAATACGTACAGGGAATCATCCCGGGTGCGGGTGTTCCCTTGCGCCAGATTGCCATACTGGAACCGGAATGGAACATATCCCAGATTGTCCGCAGGAACGGGTATCCAACACTCACCCTCATGATGGACCTGAAATACGGAAAAATATCCACCGACGTGTTTGACCAGGTAGTTGAGATTATGGAGGATACACCCATGCCCGATGGTGTCTGGTACGAATACGGCGGCACCTACCAGGCCGACAAATCCATGATGCCCGGAATAATAAAAGGGGTGGCTATTGCCATTTTCCTGATCTTTCTGATCCTGCTTTTTCACTTCAATAAAGTCTCCCTTTCCTTACTGGTCATGGGATCTACTATGCTTAGCATTCTGGGGGCCTTTGCCGGAACCTGGGTACTCGGTCTGCCGGTAAGCCTGACCACTTTCCTGGGATTGGTAACCTTGATTGGACTGGTGGTTCGCAACGGCATTATCATGTTCGATTACGCCGAGACGCTCCGCGGGGAAGGCTACTCTGTAAAGGAAGCGGCATTTATGGCAGGGTGCAGGCGCATCCGGCCCATATTCCAGACATCTTCCTCTACAGCTGTCGCAGTCATCCCTATGCTGATCACCAACGATTCGCTCTGGGCACCCATGGCCGCCACCATCTTTTTTGGTGTTCTCACTTCAATGTTCTTTGTGTCTGTTTTTCTGCCAGTTATTTATTGGCTCTTTTACAGGAAACAGGACAGGATCAAATCTATTCGTGAACCTGAAAAACTGACATTATAATGAGGAAGACCATTTACCTGATAATTACGCTCTGTTTTCCTGCCATGCTTCAGCCTCTGACAGCCCAACCTTATACCCTGGAAGCATGCAGGCAGATGACCCTTGAAAATAATGCGCTCCTAAAGGAGATGAAGATAGGGGAAGAAATATCACGCCAGGTGAAAAAACAAGCCCTTACATACTTTTTTCCCAATATTTCCGCCTTTGGAATGGGATTCCAGGCAAGCAATCCCATCATATCGCTGGATCTGGGAATGCTCGGCAGCATGGCTTTGCTTAAGGACGGATTACTGGTCAGCGCAATGGCAGTTCAGCCTGTTTTCATGGGAGGGAAGATCTTTTATTCGACAAAGCTTGCCGATACGGGCATTCATGCCAGCGAACTATTCACAGTACAGAAAGAGGATGAGGTGCTGGCCAAGACAGAAGAGTACTACTGGTTGTTGTATTCATTGTACGAGAAAAGAAAAACCGTTGCCATAATGCAGCAAGTCCTGGATTCCCTTTACAAAGACGTGCAACAGGCCGTTAATGCAGGTGTCCTGGGACAAAACGAAGTGTTGAAGGTTAAATTGCAGCAACATACCCTGAGTACAAAAAATGTGGAACTCGAGAACGGTATTTTCCTGGCCAACATGGCCCTGGCACGTCAGATGGGTTTGCCCGTAGATTCACTGGACAATTTTATGATTACTTTTCCTGCTGACTTTCAGCCTGAAGATCCCATGCAATATTACCTGGATCCGTCTTCTGTGCTTTCGCTCAGGACAGAATACAAGCTCCTGGAAATGGGAGTCCGTGCCGCCGCACTGGAAAAAAAGATCGAAACTGCTTCCTATATGCCCCAGGTAGGGGTTGGAGCCTTTTATTATTATGAAAACCTGCTAGACAAAAACAACTGGAACGGAGCCGTCATGGCAGCCGTTCGTGTTCCCATATCAGACTGGTCCAGGGGTTCTTTTGCCATCCGTCAGAGGAAGCTTGAGGAGGAAAAAGCACAAATTCGCAAGGAAGACGGTGAGCAACAATTGCTGATGCAAATCCGCCAGGCCTGGGGCTCTTTCACAGAGTCATACCAGAAATACCTACTGGCAGAACTTACTGTTGAAGAATCGCAGGAAAATGCTCGTTTAAACGAGACTTTTTACAGGGCAGGTACGGTTAGCCTGACCGAATTGCTGGCCGCCCGGGGTTTTCTGCAGCAAAGCCAGGATCAAAGGATTGATGCCATAAAGGATTACCAGGTTGCAAAAAGCATATACCTGCAGGTCACCGGACGCTGAAATAATTTATTTGACAACAAATTCTGCAGAAGTCCTGAAGGCTTTTCCATCAAGGCTCATTCCCTCGGCAACAACTACAAAAGTGCCCTTCGTTTGAGGGGTTGTTGTCCTGAGTGTGACAGGTTCTTCATCTTTCAGGTCTACCCGGGGATTCCAGTACATGGTATGGCGCAGGTCCGGCAAACGGCTGCCGGGTGATACCACCCCGAAAGCATAGTGATTCTGTACCCCCTGGAATTCATGTATCCTCATGGATCCTTCCAGTTCCAGGTCAGGAAAGTCTCCCCGGTAAGTTTTCAGGAATAGTATCCCGTTGTAATATATCGGGCCGAAGGCATATTTATCGGGATAGATCACTATCTCCCTTACAAGGGCGGGATCGTATGAGTATATCTTTTCGTGGTCCATAACCGGAATGCCGTCCAATAGCACAAGGGGAGGGGTGGGATCGTCCACGTAAAAGGCAACTCCCGCTGCATCTCTCAATCGCAACTGCAGCACACGGGTACCGCCGATAGTCCTGAAACGGGCTTCTCTGATGAATTCCACCATGACTTCTCCCATGGTCGGGAAACGAGTGTACTCGTCCAGCTTGTATACGATTCCCGAGTTTTCGAACAACAGGTTAGTCTCGGCTTTTTCTTCCCTGAACAATGTGTCCAGCCGGAAGGCCTGCGACAGCTGGATACCCAGGCTTCTTTCCTTCAGTACGGGCTGTTGGTTCTTATCAAGGACCAGCTCTGGAAGCTCTTCAACCGGGGGATCCATGTAGACTGAATCCAGCACCAGGTGATACTTTGTTTCGTTCAATGAAGGAACGTGACTTACCAATGTCCCGTTCCCATATAGGTTAGAGGTGAAAAAACGCACGCTGCCATTCTCCCTTATCTCTCCGGTATAATACTGGACCTGGTCTCCCGCAATGGAAATATACGATCCAAAACCCCCTTTGGGTGCTACAGGGTTGTTGTTTTCGTCCACTACATGTCCGCGGATGATCTCTCCCGGGTAATCAACCCTCCACAGGGGGAAAGGGGTAAATACCTGGTTCCTTGTACTGTCAACTACAGATGATATGGATGGATTCCTGTAATGGTTCAAATTGTCTTTTCTGAAAACTGAAACTGATAGCGATACTTCTCCAGGCATGTGATTGCTGAGCGTAATCCTGACCTCTTCACCGGATTCGTAAGCTTTTCTGTCAGTCAACACGCTGATTTCCCGTGTATTTTCCTGTGTCAGTCCGGGGTAATGTACAGGTCCTGTTCCGGAAGCAAGCCTTACCTTGTCGGAACGTAGTGATGTAAGCGGGTTGTAAACTGTAACGATCCTGGAAAAATAATTCTGTTCACTTTCCGAATACATGTACCGTGTATAGGCTATCAACCGGTAATTTCCGGTGGGAAGGGAAACAGGCAGGGCAATCAGACCGCTTCCCCGGCCTTTTGCAAGGGCGATCTTTGCCTGTACCACTGAACCGGAAAGATTTTGAAGCTCCAGGTAGGCAACTGCGCTCACAAGAGATGGTTTTCCCATCACGGCATCATAGCAAAAGCAGGATATCCAGATGTGTTCTCCTGCAAGATAACTCTCTTTGTCCGTGACCAGGTACAGGCGTTCATGCAGCATAGGGGGCTGTGCCTGTAATAACAGGGAAGATGCAGATAGTAAAAGTACTGTAAGAATCCGTTTCATGAGTACAACTTTTAAAATCTAGGCCATTCGGCAGGCCAGAACGATGGAACCTCCGGTTTTCCGCCTTTGCTCCGGCAGTCGATACATCTGGTAAGGTTCCAGTAGCTAACACCGGCCAGGGGGTCAATGGTGTGGGGGGAAAATCCCTGCTGGATAAGAGCAATCATGAAGCCTACTGTCGAATTAAGAGGCACAACAGTATCTGGCGGCATGGGTTCGCGGACATATCCAGGTAGTCCTATGCAGCTGATAAACAGCCTTTTTCTTACAGAGTTGCAGACAGACACAAATCCTATGGCACGTACTGAAGGATCGGTCACGCAGCTTATATTACCTCTGATCTCGTTTGGCTGGGGCGAAAAAATATCACCAATGTCGTATGAGTTCTTACGCATGTTTTCCATATACAGATAGGCATCATTGTCCAGAACTGTCTGGACCACCTCTATGGAATAATGCTGGGTTATCCGGATGTCGCGAAAATCGATTGAATGGATCTCCAGGTCGATTATCCTGTCCTGGACCAGTGAGGAAGTCTCTACGAGTAGAATTTCAGAGGATCCACGACTGTTCCAGCAGCGATACATCCACGGTCTGGAAGCTATTGTTTCCTTAACTTTGGAGACGTCAAAATAACAGTATGCCGGCATCTGTGACACGTAATCCCATGTTTCCGTGTAGTTCCAGTAATAATACTTGGACATCCCGGCATCATCATGTGAACTGACGAATATGCGAATTTTTTGTTCCAGCGTATCAATGATGTAATCCAGTTCCATATCGCTGCTGTGCCGGGATTTCCGGAAATCAGTCTCGTAGGTTTGCCCGTCCTGTGACTCTATCACCAGCTGGTATTCTTCTTCCAGGCTTGGCCGCAGTCCGGAAAAATCAAAAAGATATTCACCATAGGCGGTGACGGTATCTGCCTTGTATGTCTGTCCCTTGCTGTCTCGGACGAAAACCCTGGCATTGCGCTCAATTTTAATGGTTCTCTGACCGTACTGATAGGTGCTTATGGGGGCACTCCTGGTGATACGGATACTGAAGGGACCGGTCAGCGATATGTTCCCTTCCACCACAATGATATCATCCAGGTTGACCAGTTCTTCCGGCTCATAGGGTACGATACAGGACACCCAGATCAGTGCCGGAAACACTATCCCAAAAAGCTTCAATAGGTATTTCATAGGCATTGAGATTAAAATCTGATGTTGTATGTGATGTAGGGAATTGGACTTCCAAAAATGGAAAGCATGTAGGAATTGACCGTGATGCCTTCCGTGCGGAAGAATACCGAATACGGATTCTTTCTTCCGGTCACGTTATACACGCCAATTGTGAAAGAGCTGTGGGTCAGCAGGGTAAGCTTGTGAGAAGGCTCAATGTTAAAAGATATGTCCAGCCTGAAGTAATCCGGAATCCGGTGGGCGTTGCGGTCTCCGTATAATAGCCGCCAGCCTCCCGCATAGTGGTAAGTGCCTATCGGCATGGTTATGGGCCTTCCGGTGCTGTAGTCCAGGTTCATGGACAAGCTGAAACGGTGTGTGAATTTGAAATTCCCAACCAGTTTCAAATCATGTGGCTTGTCGTAGGGTGCAGGGTACCAGTTCCCCTTGTTCACGGGTTCTGCCACCCTTGGATCATCCTGTTTGAGCTGAGTCCGCGAATAGGTGTAAGAGATCCACCCGTTGAGCCTTCCCAGTGATCGCTTGAGCATTATCTCCACTCCGTATGCCCTTCCCCTTGTTTCAATAACATCTGTCTCTATGCGGGGATTCATCAGCAGGCGGGCAAAGGAGGCGTAATCCAGGTAGCGGTCCATATGTTTGTAGTAACCTTCTACTGATAGCTCCAGGGTGTTGTTCATCAGGTTTTTATAAAAACCGAGAGCCGTTTGCCAACCCTTCTGGGGCCTGATGTTGGCATCGGATAATTTCCAGATATCAGTAGGGGATATCACGGTAGTGTTGGACAACATGTGGATGTTCTGGCGCATGCTGTTAAAGCCTGCCTTTACAGAGAAATCGCTAGTAAAGGCATAGCGCATGGAAAGCCTGAACTCGGGTCCATGATAAGGGGCGATCATTTTTCCGGCTCCTACATAGACGCTGTCTGTAGCGGTTTCCTCCGACCTGGGTTTCCCGGGATCGTACAGGTAATGACGGTTGGGCCCCAGTGCAGAATAGAGACCGTAACGGATTCCCATTTCTACAGACAGTTCAGGTGTGATATCCCAGTTATCGCTCAGGTATAGAGCTGTTTCAAAGGCTTGTTCCCGTTGAAGGATGTCTGAAGAAACCAGGGACCTGTCGTCAAAAGGCAAGTAGGTACCAGGATCCAGAATATAGTAATAGGCGTTCAGTCCGTACTCCAGCTTATGTTTACCGTTCAGGCGACTGGAAAAATCGGCCTTGAAGCTTGCCTGCTGCAATGAAAATGACATGTCGTACCCCATGGCTGCATTTGTGGTATCCTGCATATGGTAATTGTATTTATCATATGCCAGGGTTAGAACCATGTCGGAACGATCAGATATGACACTACGATAGCGGGCCGAAGTGTTTATGTTCTGGTAACGGTATGAAACATTGGGATCGAATGAAAACCTGTCCCTGGAGAAGTATCCGTTCACGAACAAATGGTTGTTCTGGTTGAAACGGTGGGATATTCCGGCATTCAGGTCATAAAAATTGGCCGAACCGTCATTGTAGCCGCTTTCCTTGGGTATGAGCTTCATGAGCCAGTCGGAATACGTGGTGCGGCCGGCAAGTATGAAAGACGTCCTGTCTTTGATTATGGGCCCTTCCAGGGTGAGTTTTGTAGTAAGCAGTCCAATCCCGGCCGACCCGGTAAAACGGTTTTTGTTACCTTCCCTTGAATTCACCTCCAGCACCGAAGAGATCCTGCCTCCGAATTTTGCCGGTATGGAACTCTTGTATAATTCCAGGCTGCTGATGACATCGTTGTTGAAAAGTGAGAAAAGCCCGAACAGGTGCGATGAATTATAAATGGTACCCTGGTTGTAAAGGATCAGGTTCTGGTCTGTTGCACCACCCCTGACATTGAATCCGCCTGCAGCTTCACCCACCGATTTGACGCCCGGCAGGGTCAGTACAGCCCTGATCACGTCGGCCTCGCCGAAAGCCATCGGAATATGGCGGATCCTGTCGGCCCTGACCCGCTCTATCCCCAGGCGGACATTCCGCACATTTTCCATTTTTTCTGCCGAGATAACAATACCCTGCAACGAAAAAACCTCTTCTGCGATGTTCAGCTCCAGGGAACTGTCGGAAAAAATCCGGATGTAACGCCGGGAGTCCTTGTATCCGAAACCTTGTATCAGGAGTGTGTTGTAACCCCTGGGCAGCGAAAGGGAATAGAAACCGTAGGAATCGGACATGGCGAAATATTGCTTGTCCTCAGTCATAATGCTGACCCCGGCAACGGGTTCTCCGCTCATGTGGTCGTGTATGTATCCCGTCAGGCGGACATTTCCTTCAAGGCCAGAAAACCGGGGATCTCCCAGCGTATAAAGGCGGTTTTCCGAATCTGCCGCCTGTCTTCCGTTATCAGCAAGCTGCGACAATTCTTCCTTCTGGTGTTTTCCATTCTCCAGGGAATCAGCATAAAAAGCCTCGTGTATTTCAACCACAGGGGTACCCTTTATGATGGCCCAACCATGCTGATCCATACGGTAGAGCGAGAAACCGCTTTTTCCCAGTTCCTTGCCAAGCGCTTCCAGGACATTTTTGCCGTCAGCCTGCAGGGAGATCAACAAGGTATCTGTCTGTTCAGGTGCGTAATAGAAACGTTCAGGCGTACGGAGCTCCAGTGTCCGTACAATGGAGTCAAGGGTGACAAAACGCAGGTTGTATGATTCCTGTGCATGGGCCACAACGGTGACCGGGAAGGTAATGGCTAAAAGGAGTAGGCGGATGGTACCCGAGCGTCTTGTCATTTTGCCTCCTTTTGGTATAGCTTCGCACATGAGACCAAAGAGGCTTCCCGCTCATCCTTTCCGAATCTGAGCTTATCTTCCCTTATATGGCGGTTCAATTCCTTACGTACCCCGGACAGAACCCTGACAACAGAAGATTTATTCTTCACCGGATGAAAATAACCGTTTTTAAGAAAGTAGTACGAAATGCTTTCTTCAAATACTTGAGTAACCTTCCTGTCATTAGCTATGGTAGCACTGTTCATTCTTTTGGTGGTTCTTTTGAGCACACTGATATCGTCTCCGGAATATAGCACACGATAGTACCCTTCGGCGGGGGCAGCAGGATATTTTTCTTTCACAATATTGATGAACTGCATATCGCCCATAATAAACGATTCTACATGAGCCTTCAACAGGACAGATCCGGAATTGTATTCAGGTATCCTGACATACAATTCATCCCTGTGTACGTTCAGGTTTAGCTCAAGGTCAACATACAATTTCCCTTTGTATTGGACGGTTCCGGGGTAATATGCATCTGATTCCAGGAAGTAAGTGCCTTCATACAGCATGTTGTACATGGGAGGTATTTTTCCGTTGTACAGCGGTGAATAGCCACCGCTCTGCTCAACGTAATAACGTGAAACAGGTGTGTAGTCCTGGGCCTTTAGAATCTCAATGGGAAGCGAAAGAACTATCAGGATGAAGAGGGAGGCCGGCAAGGAACAGGATCGGGTCATGATTACTTTAATTACAGTCGGCAAAAATAGCAAAAAGATTGTACCTTTGTCACACTAAAACTAACATTATACATGAAAAGAATAGATTGCTTCATCCCGGCTGCCGATTATGAGCAGGCAGAGGCCACCTTGTCTCACCTGAGATCACTGCCGCTGATCAACCGCATTTTTCTTCTTTCTGCCGGACAGGATACTGACCTTTCACGTACCGGAACTGAAGTAATACGGGTGAAAAACCTGAACTCTTCTGACACGGTTGCTGCCATAGCCCGGGCAGCCACGGCAGATTATTCTCTGATATATACCAAGTACACCCCACTGACCCCGGGTTATTTTGCACTGGAACGTTTTGTCCAACTGGGAGACGACACCAGGGCAGGATTGCTGTATGCAGATCATTACCAGATAATTAATGGTCAGCGAAGGAAGATGCCTTTGATCGAATGCCAGGAAGGGGCGTTGCGGGATGATTTCAACTTTGGTTCGGTGTTGTTTTACAATACCTCTGTCCTGAAAAAGGCAGTTGCACAGACAACAGATGGGTACCCTTATGCCGGCATGTACAATCTCAGGCTGGCAGTCAGCAGGATGGCTTCTTTGGTCCACATAAACGAAGTCCTGTACACAGAGGAGGAAACAGATACAAGAAAATCCGGGGAAAAACTGTTCGATTATGTTGACCCAAAGAACCGTGAAGTGCAGGTAGACATGGAAAAGGCATGTACCGAACACCTCAAAGCAATAGGGGCTTACCTTCCCCCGTGCTTTACCCCGGTTGACCTGGGCAGGAATGATTTTGAATTCGAGGCTACGGTCATGATCCCTGTTTTCAACAGGGAGAAAACCATAGAGGACGCCGTTCGTTCGGCCCTGGCGCAGAAAACAAGCTTCAAATACAATGTGATGGTCGTCAACCACCACAGCTCGGACAAGACGGTGTCCATAGTAGAAAAATTAACGGACGATCCGCGCCTGATCCTCATCACACCGGAAAGAAAGGATTTGTTTGTAGGTGGCTTGTGGAACACAGCCCTGCATCATCCCAAATGCGGGAAGTTCCTGGTACAGCTGGACAGCGATGATGTATATTCCGGACAGGATTCACTCAGCCGGATCGTAGAGGCATTTTACCAGCAGCAATGCGCCATGATTATAGGCACATACAGAATGACCGATTTCGGACTGAACACGCTTCCCCCGGGCATAATAGACCATCGTGAATGGACACCTGAAAACGGAAGGAACAATGCATTACGGATTAACGGACTGGGCGCCCCGCGTGCTTTTTATACACCCGTTCTGCGCGAACTCCTCCTGCCCAATACCAACTACGGAGAAGATTACGGACTTGGCCTGCGTTTTTCCAGGCATTACCAGATAGGTCGCATATACGATGTCCTTTATTGCTGCCGGCGCTGGGAAGGCAATTCGGATGCGGCGCTTGAACCGGAAAAAGTGAACGCCAACAACCTATATAAAGACAGATTGCGCACATGGGAAATACAGGCAAGAAAACAATTGAAGTAGGAATTCTCCTGTCACCCTCAATCTCTTTCGAGCTGGAAGGCAATTATGGGGCATATTCTGGCAGATTTACCGCTATAGCTGAAAACGGGCAGGTCCGTTTGCAGGACAAGGTACAGGACAGGTTTGCATTTGAACCACAGGATGATAACGCCTCTTTTCTTCTGAGAGATGTGGTCATCGGTATAGAGTTTCACTGGGAACGAAAGGAAGACCAGCGTTTTCGGGGTTCCCTGGTGCTGATCCCGGAAAACAATATGGTCCGGGCCGTGAACGTGCTGACTGTTGAAGACTACCTGATCAGTGTCATCGCCTCGGAAATGAGCGCGACAAGCACCCTTGAGTACCTCAAGGCCCATGCCGTCATATCGCGCAGCTGGCTGCTCTCACAAATTGAAAAGAGACAGGGGATAGCACAACAGCAGACAGGAGCCTGTCCAAGCGAAGTCCGTACCCTTGAGGAATGGATAAAATGGTGGGACAGGGAGGACCATACACTTTTTGATGTATGTGCCGATGACCACTGCCAGCGTTACCAGGGTATCACCCGTCCTTCACAATCCATTGACAATGTTACACAGGCCGTTAACCAGACGGCCGGCGAGGTCCTTACCTTTGAAGGAGAAATATGCGATGCGCGCTTTTCAAAGTGCTGCGGTGGCTTCATGGAACGTTTTTCCACTTCCTGGGAACCGTCCGAGCACCCTTACCTGCAGGGAAAATACGATGGAGAATCGTTTCCCGCCGAGGTGCCTTTTCCGGACCTTTCCGATCCCGTACAGGCCGAGATCTGGATCCGCAGCGCACCGCCCGCCTTCTGTAACACAACGGATGACGAGGTGCTTTCCCAGGTGTTGAATACTTACGACCAGGAAACAAAAGGCTTTTACCGCTGGGAAGTTTTCTACACTTTCGAAGAGCTTTCCGATCTGATTAAAAGGCGCATTGGCGTTGACTTTGGCCTGGTGCAAGAACTTATTCCCGTGGAAAGGGGATCCTCGGGACGCATCTGCCGCCTGAAGATTGTGGGAACAAAACAGACGCTAATCATCGGCAAGGACCTGCTCATCCGCAAGGCTCTCTCAGAATCCCACCTGTATTCCTCGGCATTCGTACCTGTCAAGCGTTCCACGGGATTTATGCTGTACGGGGCAGGCTGGGGGCATGGAGTGGGATTGTGCCAGATTGGCGGTGCCGTTATGGCTTCACACGGATATACCTATAAACAGATCCTGGAACATTACTACCCGGGTTCCCGGGCACAAACAATCTATTGATGAAAGAACCTTCCATTGGTAAAAAGAATGCCTGGGCGTGGATCCCCACGTTGTACTTTGCCCAGGGGCTGCCCTATGTGGCGGTTATGACCATTGCCGTGATCATGTACAAACGCCTTGGATTATCCAATGCAGAGATCGCGTTGTATACAAGCTGGCTGTACCTTCCCTGGGTCATAAAACCCCTGTGGAGCCCTTTTGTGGATTTGGTCAAGACAAAGCGAATGTGGATCATTCTGATGCAGAGCTTTGTGGCAGTCGGTTTCGCCGGTGTTGCCTTTTTCATACCGGCCTCCTTTTTTGTGAAGGCCACGCTGGCTTTTTTCTGGCTCATAGCCTTCAGTTCGGCAACGCACGATATCGCTGCTGACGGTTTTTACATGCTGGCTCTGGAACAAGGGGAACAATCCTTTTTTGTAGGGATACGTAATACTTTTTACCGCTTTGCTACCATTTTCGGGCAGGGTATCCTGGTCATGTTGGCCGGCTTGCTGGAAGAAGGCAAGATATTCCCTGCAACAGCCGGAAACATCCCCTTGGCCTGGAGCCTTTCCTTTTACCTCCTGGCTGCTATCTTCCTGGCACTTGCCCTGTATCATAATTTTATCCTGCCACGTCCTGCAATCGACAAGTCCAGGGACAACATCACCCCCCTGGGACTGCTAAAGGATTTCTTTCTTACTTTCGGTTCCTTCTTTAAAAAGAAAGACCTGGGACTCATCTTTTTCTTTATCCTGACCTACAGGCTGGGTGAATCACAGCTGGTCAAAATTGCCTCTCCATTCATGCTCGACCAAGGGGAAGCGGGAGGGTTGGCCCTTCCAACGGCCACAGTCGGGATGGTATATGGTACCATTGGGGTAATTTCCCTGCTTGTGGGAGGAATCATAGGGGGGATTGTTGTTTCACGCGGCGGCCTTAAGAAATGGATCATACCCATGGCCCTGGCCATTAACCTGCCAGACCTGCTCTATGTTTATATGGCCTCGGCTCTGCCACAGAATATCTGGGTGATTATTGCTTCCGTTGCTGTGGAACAGTTGGGGTATGGTTTCGGGTTTACGGCTTTCATGCTATACCTGATCTATGTTGCCAACGGAGAACATAAAACATCGCATTATGCCATAGGAACAGGCTTTATGGCCCTGGGCATGATGTTACCGGGAATGGCTGCGGGCGCCATACAGGAAGTACTGGGTTACGAGCGGTTTTTCTGGTTTGTATGTATATGCACGCTCCCCGGCATTTTTGCCTCTTGGCTGGTTAGCAGGAAACTTCCGGCAGATTACGGTAAAAAATAAAAAAACTACGGTTATGAAAAATTTTATCAAGGGGTCCCTAATTCTGGTAATACTCCTGATTTCTCTTTCCTGTCAATCACAGGAAAGAGTGGTCAAGACAGGCATTGATGTGCTTAAGGAATCCAACTTTTCCTGCCTGGAAGGCAAACGGGTGGGACTGATAACGAATCCTACCGGTGTGGACCGGGACCTGCGGTCTACCATAGATATTTTGTACGAAGCACCCAACGTTGACCTGGTGGCCCTGTACGGACCCGAGCACGGGGTACGCGGGGATGTGCATGCCGGGGATCAAGTCTCCACGCAGAACGATCCGGCCACAGGGCTTCCCGTATATTCGCTTTATGGAAGCACCCGGAAACCCACCCCCGAAATGCTTCAGAACATAGATGTGCTGGTATACGATATCCAGGACATCGGCTCGCGTTCCTTCACCTACATTTCCACCATGGGACTTGCCATGGAGGCCTGTGCGGAACTGGGCATTGAATTTGTGGTCCTGGACCGGCCCAATCCCATTGGGGGCAGGAAGGTCGAGGGGTGTTACGTGGAAGACGGCTGCTTTACCTTTGTCAGCCAGTTCAGAATACCCTATGTATATGGTCTTACCTGCGGTGAGCTGGCGTTGCTGCTCAATGGAGAGCGCATGCTGGGATCCGGAGCCCGGCCCGGGGAAACTGCCCAATGCAACCTGCGCGTAATTCCCATGGAAGGATGGAACCGCGACATGTTCTATGATCAGACAGGATTACAGTGGATAGCCTCTTCCCCGCATATTCCCCAGGCCATCACCGCCTTCTTCTATCCCATGAGCGGCATTGCAGGGGATTTATCCGTGGTCTCCATAGGGGTCGGCTATACGCTTCCATTTCAGTTGTTTGCACCGGCAGACAGCACCATTGTACCTGAAGAACTGGCCCGCAATCTGAATAACCTTCAGCTGCCCGGCCTTCATTTCAGACCCATTTATTTCCGGCCTTTTTACAGCAGGGGACAAGGAACTACTTTGGGCGGGGTTCAGGCACATCTGACAAATCCGTCGGCAGCCCCGCTGACCGATGTGAATTTTTACGTGATCCAGGAAATCCACAAACTCAATCCGGGTATTGTCTTTAACCTGGAAAGGATCACCAAAGTTGTGGGAAGTCCTTTTATAACAGCAAAATTTGCAGAACGTTACCAGTTCAGTGATATCAGGGATTACTGGTACAAAGACGCCGAAGCATTCCGACAGCTGTCACAACGCTATTATCTTTATTGATTATAAAACCTATGAAACGGTTTTGTTACCTCTTGTTCTTCCTACTGGTCTTGTCGTGCAGTCGTGAAAAGATTACCCCGGAACCCGAACCGGAAGAAGAAAAACCAGAAGAGTTTGTTCCGGCCGCACGAATAGAAGGGCGGGTGGCTTTATCCTATGTTACATACTACAGCCAGGGGATCCCGGATCCCACGCTGTTGACACATATTTGTTACGCCTTTGCCGAGTTGTATGTGGTGAACGGCCAGTACCGGGAATTCCGCCTGCAGGGCGATGAATCCCGTTTTGCTGCAGTGGTTGATCTGAAAAAAAACCACCCCGGCCTTAAAATCCTGCTTGCCTTCACCCATACCATTGTCAATAAGGACAACGCCCAGGAGGGCGGCTTCTCTGACATGAGCAGTACAGAGGAAGGCAGGGTGGCTTTTGCACAGGATTGCCTGGAATTTATCCAGATCTGGGGGATTGACGGAATTGATATAGGATGGGAATTTCCGGGAATTTCCTGGAGCGGTCATAAAAGCAATAAGGCTGCCGACACGCAAAATCATGTTCTTTTGATGAAACAGCTGCGCCAGACACTGGGGCCTGACCTGCTCATCACTTTCCCGGGTTATGTAATGAACGCTATGGAAGTCAGCGGGGGAACCCGCTATATTGACCTGAAAGGGGTAGAACCCTATGTGGACTTTGTCAATGTGATGACGTATGATATGGACGAGGCCCCTCATCACCATTCGGCACTGGAGGATTCACGGGCTTACTGGGATTGTGCACGGACCCTGCAGGCTTACAGGGCAGCCGGTTTTCCAACGGAAAAGATGGTGCTCGGCATTCCTTTTTATGGAAGGATTTCCTTTTCCAAAAGCCCGTCTGCCATCACATACCGGCAAATAAAGAATCTGGATCCATCCTTGTATTCGATTGATAATTGGGATCCCACAGCTTCTGTGCCTTACGTCAGCCGGATCAGTACAGGAGCGTTTTACTGCGGGTATGACAATGCTGCCAGCATTGCACAAAAAGGATCCTGGGCACTGTCACAAGGCATGAAAGGACTTATGTGCTGGATGTATAACGGGGACGATGATAACGGCACTTTAAGGAAGGCCATGTGGAATGCCGTAATGAAACCATAGAGATTCCCTATCTTTATAGAAATTTTAGCTATTTTTGTGCCATATGAAACAACTCGAAACTCTTTTCAAGTCATATACCGGTTTTCCCGCACGTTCCATTACCGAGTTGCCCTCATCCGGGAGCAACAGGCGGTATTTCAGAATGGAAGGAAAACAGGGCACTCTCATCGGCACGATAGGTTCATGCAAAGAGGAAAACAAGGCTTTTATAGCCATAGCAGAACATTTCCATAAACAGGGGCTTCCTGTCCCCGAGGTTTTCGCCCATAGCCGCGATTTTTCCTGCTACCTGCAGAAGGACCTGGGAGACAGGATCCTGTACAATGCCGTGGAAGAAGGGCGCTCCAGGGGAAAATACAACACTGCTGAAAAAGATTTGCTTTTCAAAGCCATGAATGCTTTGCCTGCCCTACAGTTTAAAGGAGCAGAAGGACTTGATTTTGACGTTTGTTATCCGCAACCGGAATTTGATGAAAGGATGATCTCTTTCGATCTGAATTATTTCAAATACTGCTTTTTAAAGGCAACAGGCTTGGATTTCAGTGAAATTAAGCTGGAAAACGACTTCAGGAAAATGTCTGCTGTCCTGTTGCGGGATCCGTCGGAGACATTCCTGTACAGGGATTTCCAGGCCAGGAATGTCATGCTGGTCAACGAAGAACCCTATTTTATCGATTTCCAGGGAGGTAGGAAAGGCCCGGTTTATTACGACGTGGCTTCTTTCATATGGCAGGCCAAAGCCAATTATTCGGAAGAACTCAAGGAAGAACTTCTCTCGGCGTACCTCAAGGCTTTAAAACAATATATTCCTGTGGATGAAAAACACTTCCACAGGCAATTGCGTCATTTTATCCTGTTCCGCACCTTACAGGTACTCGGCGCGTATGGATTCCGGGGTTATTTTGAGAAAAAACCCCATTTCCTGCAAAGTGTGCCCTATGCCATAGACAACTTGCGCAAACTGCTTAAAGAACCCTTTACCGAGTATCCCTATTTGTCTTCCCTGTTACTGGAACTGACGAAAATGCGCCAGTATGCGGATATGGATAAAGAGCGCAAACTCCAGGTCACTGTCTGCAGTTTTGCCTATAAAAAAGGCATTCCCAACGATGTAAGCGGTAACGGCGGAGGTTATGTGTTCGATTGCCGCGGCCTGGAAAATCCGGGAAAATTTGAGCATTTCCGGCACTTTACCGGTGAAGACCAGGAGGTCATCAGCTTCATGGAAGAAGACGGTGGGGTGAAAGGTTTCCTGGAACACGCCTATGTTTTGATGGATACTCATGTACAACGTTATATTGAAAGAAAATTCATCCACCTGATGTGTTGCTTCGGATGTACCGGGGGACAGCACCGTTCTGTCTATTGTGCACGCCATATGGCCGATTACCTGGCTAAAAAATATAACATCAGGGTACATTTGTATCATCGTGAACTGGATTTGGAAATAGATTACTAGACAGACCATGCAGGCAATGATTCTCGCTGCGGGTCTCGGTACCCGGTTGAAACCCATTACAGATAAGCTCCCCAAAGCCCTTGTCCCGGTAAGGTTGCAGGACGGGAGCCATAAGCCATTGCTTGAATTATTGCTGGACAAGATGAGTGAACAAGGCGTAAACCGCTTTGTGATCAATGTGCATCATCTTGCCGGTCAGATAAGAACTTTCATTAAAGATTACCTGGAAAGAAAAGGGCTACCCATTCAGATTGCAGTTTCCGATGAGAGCCAGCTACTGCTTGACACCGGGGGAGCCATCCGTGAAGCCCGTTCGCTGCTGGATCATGCTGAACCTTTCCTGGTACACAATGTGGATATTCTGTCAAACCTGCACCTCGACGACCTTTATAGCCGTCATAAGGAGTCTGACTTGGCAACCTTGCTGGTCAGTCAAAGGGATACACCGCGTCAGCTGCTCTTTGACAAGCAATGGCACCTGGTGGGGTGGACAAATACCCAGAAAGGAGAATTCCGCTGGGTTCGCGAGGCTTACCCTATGAAAGACTGTATGATGCGTGCTTTCGCCGGAATTCATATCATGTCCCCCCTGGTAATGCCCCTGATGGACCCGTGGCCCCGGATTTTTTCAGTGATCGACTTTTACCTTGAAACCGCCAGGACTGAGGTGGTACGCGGGATAGAAATCCCCGGACTGGAGATTACTGACATCGGAAAACCCGGCACACTGGAAAATTTGATACTATGAAATACGATTTTGACACCATTATTGACAGAAGAGGAACAGATACCGTAAAGATCGGGCGTTTGAAAGAGCTTTTTGGAAAAGAAGACCTGATCCCCTTATGGGTGGCCGATATGGACTTTGAAACGCCGCCTTTTATAAGAAAAGCCTTGGAAGACAGATTCAGACACCCGATTTTCGGGTATACGATAGCTTTTGAAGATTACTGGCAATCTATCATATCTTGGTTGAAATACCTGCATGGCTGGGAAATACGCCGCGAGTGGCTAACCTACATTCCGGGAATAGTCAAGGGTATAGGACTGGCAATCGTACATTTTACAGGGAAAGGCGATCATGTGATCATACAACCCCCGGTTTACCATCCTTTCCGTATGGTAACCGAACGAAACGGAAGGGTAGTACAAAACAATCCATTGATCTGGGACGGTACCCGTTACCAGATGGACCTGGATCACATGGAAGACGTTCTGAAACGCCGCAGGTGCCCCCTGTTGGTGCTCTCTAACCCCCACAATCCGGGAGGCTGCATGTGGAGCAAGGAAACCCTTGCCGATTTGGCTCATATCTGTTATAAATACAATGTTACCGTGATCTCTGACGAGATCCATGCCGACATGCCTATGTTCGGGAACCGCCACACACCCTTCACGTCTGTTTCCCAGGAGGCGGCGCAGGTAGGCATTGTGTTCGGTGCTCCTTCAAAAACCTTTAATATGGCGGGACTGGTCAGTTCTTTTGCTGTCATAGAGAATCCACAGCTCAGGAAAGCTTTCTATGGATTTTTACATGCCTGCGAACTGGACGATCCCACCTTGATAGCCACTATTGCCACGCATGCTGCTTATAGCCAGGGAAAGGAATGGCACAGACAGATGCTTGATTACGTGGAAAATAACATAAATTATGTGGTGACCCAGCTACCCCGCCTGATTCCCCTGATCAAGGCACCCCGTCCCGAGGCCTCTTTCCTTGTATGGCTGGATTGCAGGGATCTGAAAAAAGCAGGTATAGAAGACATTCCCGGCTTTTTTACCGGTGCAGGACTGGCTCTGAATGACGGTTCCATGTTTGGCCCGGGGGGAGAGGGTTTTATGCGGCTGAACGTAGGCTGCCCTAAGATAATTCTTGAGAAAGCGCTGGAACAGTTATACGACCATTACAGGAGCATTATCTGCTGACAAAACGCTGCAGGTTTATCCTTTCCCATATCCAACCGGGTATCATGTGCCAGACGCATACTATGACACGGTAACGCCAGTCAATGACAACCCTGCGTTTCCCTTTACGTAACCCCTGTACGATCTTGCGTGCCACATAAGGGGTTTTCATCATTAGCGGGTAAGAATGATGCAGAAAGTCTGTCTTGACAAATCCAGGCTGGATGTCTGTGATTGTAATTCCATATTTCCCATTATGGGACAATTGGGCCAGTGCAGTAAGGTAAGTCATCTGGAAGCGTTTTGAAGACGAATACAAGGCGTTCAGAGCTATGCCCCGCCTGCCTGCAACAGAAGTCACGGCAGCCAGGTGTCCGCCTTTCTGCTCTTTAAAATAGCGGAAAGCATGATTTGTCATATTGATAAATCCGTTGACATTGGTCCTGACAACCTCTTTTTCCAGCGAAGGATCAAGATCCGGGTTGTACCTGCCGTTACCTGAACAATGCAGGTACAGGTCCATGCCTCCCAGCTTGTCAATAAGATGCTGAAGCAATACAGGGGCATCTTCCCGGGTCACATCTATCACTTCATATGCTATGGACTGAGGTTGAAGAGCCTGAATTTGCTTTAGCCTCTCTTCCCGTCTTCCGGCAATGCCAACATGCCAGCCTTCACTGAGAAGGAGAAGGGCTACTTCCCGTCCAATGCCCGATGTGGCTCCCATGATGACAGCGCGCTTCATACCTCATTCATTGAATTTGTTCTTTTTTCTCAACAGCCCGTAGCCGATACGTTTGTTATTCCTCCTTTCCCTGATTTCTTCAAGTGTTTTGCTGTCCCCCCGGACGGGCATATCGTGCCGGGCTGCGTCCTCCAGGAATTTCCATGCATATTCCGAGGCAATGACGGCATCTTTCACCTTAGGAAGGGAAGGGTCAAGGGTTCCCCGGATGACAGATTCGGCAAAAAGGTCCAGTAAGATATCCAGGTTCTTGTCTCCGAAAGGTTTCCGGATTGTCTGTGTTTTGGTGATTCCGTGCAGTTCCACCGTGGCTGTTACAAAATCATGGGTCATTCTTGCAATGCCCTTGGTACCGATCAAATCAACATACCCGTTGTGGATAAGGTCCTTTGCAAGCTGTCCGTATACATGCCCCTGGGTTATGTCAAAGACAATGCCGTTTTCAAAGGTTCCGTGAGCCTGCAGCCACCATGGCTCATGATATTCCCACATGCGAATGGCCTGTGCGTTCCAGGTCTTGAAATCACTTTGGGCATACCAGTGTGCAATATCCACATAATGCAAGCCGCAATCGTGAAAGAGCGGTCCTTCTGCCCAGTGTCCTTCTCCGGGTGCTAATCCCGGCGTCATATGACATATCCTGACAATGGCAAGGTCTCCGATTTCCCCGCTATCGATGAATTCCCGGATGGTCTTGTGATACCAGGCTGTCCTGAGCGGCAGGTTGACCGTTACCAGGATACTGTTCCCGCTGATTTTTTCCAGCACGTCATATTCTTCCTGGATGGTTGAACCAAGCGGTTTTTCGGTAACAATGTGCTTATGGTGCGCCACAGCCTTGAAAAGATGCCTTTTGCGCGAATCGGCAAGGGTGGACAAAACCACAACGGTTATATCAGGATCATTGAAAATGTCATCTTCATGGGCAGTAAGTTTTGTACCTGGCGGGGCAATATGTGCAGCTACGGCAAGCGCATCGGGGTCCGTATCGCAAATGGCCAGGATCTGCCACTGGGTGCTTTTGAGCATCTGGAGTAGGTACATTTCCCCCATCCGGCCGAAGCCTATGATACCTGCTTTAATTCCGGGATGTGTTGGCATAAGTAACGGATCGGTTCAACAATTCAACAAAGTTATAGGTCTTTTCAAATCCGGACAAGACGTTTTTTAACAGATTCTTGTCAAAAAGGAATGCATCGTCCATATATCGTGCCAAAAGGAAATCCTTAAGCCTGAAGAAATGTTCAAAAGGTGAATCGGAGGGATATCCTGCCGGGACACGCTTCAGGCATCCGCCAAAGTCAATTTCGAATCCTTCTGCCAGGGCTATGGCATTCAGGTAGGGGGTGGCATCGTAGAGTATGTCATCCCGAACACTTTTCACCACAGAAGGATGGGCCTGATACAGGCCGCTGCTCATGAAATGGTGTCCGGACCAGTCGTTTACGGCAGCCCCTATATGAAAATAGTAACCGGCGAATCCGGATTTTTTACCACCCGGGCATACATGGGCTCCCATATAGGTCTTGTAGGGGGTTTTATCGGGGGAAAACCTCAGGTCCCGGTATATCCTGAATGTGCAATCCTTAACGCTAAGGCCGCTCACAGCCTTGTCAAATGTGGCAATGCCATTGATCAGCTCTGCGGTAAAGTCCTGGAAAACTTCCAGGGCTTCTTTGTATTGTGATTTGTGAGCATCAAACCATTCTTTGTTGTTGTTATGGCTCAGTAAGGAAAGAAAACCGGTTACCCGTTCCATAATTTTTGTAATTTTAGCAAATATAAAGATTTGAAGCATGAAAAAGAATACCATATTACTATTCATGATAGGAGTATTGCTGCTGCCTGCCGCTGTATCACACGCACAGGACCAGGACTCTTCCCTGGTTCCGGATGCGGACTCCATGGCTTTTGTGAATGGCGAATGGGAAAGCAGGCTGTTACACTTTGGCGGTATCACCCTTCGTCAATGTGCTTTCAGGGACAGTTCCCTTTTCCATTCCAATCAATTTGTATCTATTCTGGTAATCAGGAACTCTTTCCGTTTTGATATCCTGGCCGATACTGCGCTCGTGCTTACCAGTGAATTTGTGGAATATGCAGAGGCCCTGGCCGGGATCAACGGCTCCTTTTTTGCCTGGGATGCTCCATGGAAGTCAGTCAACTACCTTCGCGTTGATGGCAATGAACTGGCGCCCAACAGGATCCCGCAAGATGGAATACGGACATTCCGGCAATCCGGCTGCATTGCAGTATCTGACAAGGGCAGACTGTCCATTCATGCGCTTCCGCAACATGTTATGGATACGTATGACCAGGACCTGTGGGAAAAAGAACTGACTGCAGAAGATGTACTATCCTCGGGGCCTGTTTTACGTGCAGCAGGGAAGGATGTGCCGGTCATGGACAATGCTTTCAACAATGCACGTCATCCCAGGACTGCCGTGGGAATAAGAAGGGGAGGCCGGGTTCTTATGGTGGTAGTGGACGGAAGGGCAACAGAAGCTGCCGGCATGACCATGCAAGAACTGCAACGTGTCCTGAGCTGGCTCAGGGCCTGGGATGCCATCAACCTGGACGGGGGCGGTTCTTCTACATTATGTGTACGCAAGAATGTACGGAAACCTGTATCGGTGGTCAACCACCCATCGGACAATAAACTCTTTGACAACCAGGGAGAAAGGCGTGTGGCCAATGTTTTGATAGTCAAATGATCAAGGCACTATGTCAACTGCCTTGAAGCATTCAGTGGAGGAAAAACCCCATTTGGTTCCACGGATGATCAAATCGCCGTCTTTGTTGAAAAAAATAACTCCCTTGTTGGCAGTGATCCCAAAGTTGGGGTGGTACAGGTAAGGTGCTATCCATTTACCATCGCAGTACACTATGCCGTCACAGTATACAAGGTCTTTTATTGGCCTGTCCCTGAGTTTTTTATTAGGATTCCTGAAATCTTTGCGCTCTTCTTCTCCGTCTGTACCCGGAGCCCATATCAGGCGGGCCAGGAACGTTCCGTCTTCTAGTTTCTCAAAACGGGTTCTGCCTGGTTCACGCTGTGACTCCCATACATAGTCCAGGATCCTTTCTGCCGGATCTTCAGATCTGACGCCCGGCAGAGAGTCTGCGAAAATCACTACCTCTGAGGGGTGAACCGGCTCACGGGAGTAATTCACCGGTTGAGAAAAGAAATGAATGATGTTTCCGATCGAGGTGCGTTCTGCTGCCGTTTTCTGCTTCCCCTGGCCAAAAACAGAAACACCCGTCGTGACAGCGGCCAGCATCATCAGCAGGACAATTTTCTGTATTCTTTTTGCCATGACACTCATAAGGTGATATTCATGCGGTTTAGAACAGGATTGGCATACAGTCGCCATAGAAGGTCTCTTAGAGCAGCGCTGGTTTGATCATCAGTGTCAGGGAGCAGCTTTTCACGGCTTTCAAGAAGTGTCATGTCTTCTTCCTTATATTGCCCCATAAATTCGGTTGTTCCTCTAAGCCTGTCACAAGCTGCATAATTTATACCATATAGTTTGTATCCCTGGTGAATCCGCTGATCGATCAGTTTTCCCACCTGGTGAAAAAAGTCGGCCTGTGGAAGGTCTCTGTAAGGTTCAATGTCGTTGATGGTAACTGCAGGGCAGACTGTGATATGTACACTCCCTTTGTTTTGCGTGATCCCTGTCACGATACTAACAACGTCTTCTTTGGGTGTTTTATTATAGAAACCCTGTTTTCTGGTCTGTTGTATTTCGCAGACCTTCAAGACATCACAAGGTTCAATCTCATAAGAAACAGCAACCGGAACAATATTTAGTGAGGCAAGTGCGCCGATACGGTCTTTTTTCATACTCATGGAAAGCATGTTAAGCAGACCGGGATCGGTAAGGTCCTTACCGTCTTTACTCCGTCCCTCGTGCTGTGCAATCCAGATTGAGGTGCCCCCGTTGATCCTGTAACGGATATAGTCGGATAAAAGCCTGGAATTTTTAACCAGATCACGCATATTCCCCGACTTACGGAAAACCTTGTACATCTTGTTAGATTTCCCCAGGTCCACGATCGCCTGATGCTGCATCAGGTTGCTACCGAAAGATACTTCTGCTGTGGGGAGTCCTTTCCGGTACAGGATCATAAGAAACAGGGTCGCGTCCAGAACTATGTCCCTGTGGTTTGATATGTAAAGAACACCTTTATCGCCGGGAATCTTATCTTCTCCCGAACTGGTAAATCCCTTCATCGTCCTTTTGACGATAACCTCTGCCACAGGATGCATGATACGTTCCTGGAGCTCCTCGTTGTTCTTGACCGAGAGCAGCTTATTCCGCCAATCCTGGCCGGGCTGTCCCGGGAACAGCCACGAAAGAACCTTATCCAGTATGGGTTCTGAAGCAAGACGTTGCATGGCTGCCGGGATCTCGTCATCGGTATAGGGACGAATGTCGTCAAATCTATTATTCGGGGACATTATTCCTTTTATCTACCAATTTTACGGCTTTGCGCACTTTTTCGTTATAGACCTCGGACTTGAGTTCCCTGTCCGGAACTATTTCCACCTCGGGGGCAACACGTACCTTTGCCCGGAATTTGTCCTTGACCGCTTTAATGACATCTTCCGGGGTGCCGCATCTGTCTTCCTTCACGGATATCCTGACATTCACATCGTCCGTTCCCAGTTTATTGCTGCTTAAAACAACCTGGTAACAGCTTATGAAGGGGATGTCTTCCAATATATCAAATATGGAAGGAGGATAGAGGGTTGTACCCTTGAATTTTATCATTTGATTCTTTCGACCTAACAAAGGACTGATTCTCATTGTTTTCCTTCCGCACTGGCAAGGTTCATAGTGGAACCGGACAAGATCTCCCGTCCTGAACCGTAGCAAAGGCATTCCTTCCAGGCCGATGTTTGTGATCACCAGTTCGCCGCTTTCACCCGGCAACACAACGCGGTCCTTGTCATCTACCACTTCACAGATGACCAGTTCCGGAAGGTGGTGTCCTCCTTTCCCGTATTCACACTCGCAGAATGTGGCGCCCAGTTCTGTCGAGGCATAGGTGGATACGAGCCCGATGTCCCACTTTTCCCGGATATGCCTGCCAAGGATATTGAGCGAAAAATCCTGGTTACGCAGGTTCTCACCAATGCAGACAGCTTTCCGGATGCTGGATTTCCTGTAATCGATGTTGTTTTCCTCGGCGTATTCGATCAGTTTAAGAATGAAAGAAGGAACACAGATTATGATACCGGGCTTCATCCTGTTGATGGTATCCCATTGCAGTTCGGGAATGCCGTTTCCCACGCGTATGACACCTGCTCCCAGGCTTCGCATGCCCAGGTAATAAGCCAGGCCTGCCACAAAGCGCTTATCCATGGTGGTCATCAGCTGCACCATGTCTCCCGGTTTTGCCCCTGCGCATTCAAATGAAACCTTTTCATTATAGCCGAGCCTGTCAAGATCCTTGTTCGTGAAGGCATACGTGACCGGGTCACTCAGTGTCCCCGATGTAGTTACGTAATCTATCAGCTTTTCCCTGGGAACACAGATAAAATCCTCGTTGTATTGCTGGAGGTCACTCTTGTTGGTGAATGGTATGTACCGGAGGTCTTCCAGTGTTTTGATCTCACTGATATCAATCCTGTCCCGTTGGAACATTCTCTTGTAAAAGGGCGAATATTCCTGAAGGTATGCTAGTGTACAGGGCAACAGGGTTGCCTGATATTGTTTGATCTCTTCTGTAGAAGTATATTTGATATCCATTGAGTTATACTTAATGATTAATTTCTGTATCCAGCCACAGCAGGAACTCCTGTATCCAGAGTTCCTCAATGTCATTGGTTTTACCCGGATTATAGCCGAAACCATGCCCTCCGTGCTCGTAGAGCAGCAGACGGTGTGGTACCTTCTGTTCTTCCAGTGCTTCACCGTAGCGTATCGTATTGAGAGGATCAACCACGGGATCATCCATACAAGCCATCAGGAAAACCGGCGGCATGTCTTTTCGCACATTACATTCCAGGGATAAACTTTTTCGTAGATCCTCTGCATGGTCCGAAGCAATCAGATTCCTGCGGGAGCGTTCATGTGCAAGCTCATTTGTCATGGAAACCACCGGATAGATCATGGCCACAAAGGCAGGCCTCAGGGAAAAGGCAGGAGCCAGTCCGTAACGGGCCAGGTAATCCGTATCGTAATACGTTCCCATCCATCCGGCAAGGTGTCCTCCGGCAGAAAAACCGATCAATCCCACGCTATCGGGGCTTATCCCGTATTCAGAGGCATTTTCCTTGACCAGCATGACGGCTCTCTGGACGTCTTCCATCATTACGGGATAGCTGTATCCATACATTCCCGTGCTGTAACGCAACACAAAGGCTGTATATCCTTCTTTGACCAGTCTGGCCGCCACAAGGTGTCCTTCGTTCCGTATGCCCAGGTGGTGGTAGCTTCCTCCCGGAAGTATTATGATACCTGTAGCACGGGCCGGTCCTTTTTCCGGGCTGTAATGCCATAGGCGCACACGGCTTTTTTCACGGATCCCTTCCCATGGACGGAACACCTCCTGGGCCTGCAATGCCAGGCAAAAGAGAAGAAGGAAACCCGACAATAAAGCACGTGTCGCTTTCATGGGAAAACAAGATCTTTTATTTCTTCATCCGATAATTTCTTATAGCTCGGATTGATGAATTTCCCCTCCACATGAGCAAATTCCACGCGGTAATACTCTTCGGAATAAAAGGAAAGTCTTGAATGGGTGTCGGGATTGCATTCAATGTAAACAACCCGCGCCGGGTCAAGTCCCTTGGCCGTGCATATCTGCTCAAAAAGCAAACCACCGGCATAAGTGACAGAGGAGCCGGGATTGTTGTTATACAATTCAGTGGCTATGATAACAGGGATGTCTTTGTGATGCAGGATCCTCAATCCACATTTTGAAGGAACGTCCCATTTGCCCTTGAAATCAAATATTTCATCAAAATGTTTATCTTGAACTTCCATGATATCAGATATTTCCAATATTGCGTTTGACTTCTTTCCCGAACGACTGATTCATCAGTTTCCTGTCACGGGGCCTCCAGGTGCCGTCTTCCATCTCGCGTTTCATGACCCGTGTAAAGAGCTTTGTCATTTTTAGTTCCTGTGACTCTTGACTGTAGAAAGAACTCCAGGCGTACTCGTACAACTCCTGCAATTTTTTAGGGGTAACCTGCGCAGGTTGGTAGACCACCTGCCCGGCATTGTAATGATCCCAGTCGTAGTCGAGGATCCTTCCCTTGCGCATCAGGTCTTCATAGGCCTTTGTATGAGGGTAGGGCGTTAGAATGGTGAACTCGGCAAGGTCCAGATCAATCTCCAGCAAAAAGTCAATAAGACGACGCATGTCATCTTCCGACTGGTTGTCCATTCCTAAAAGAATCGTTCCTTCCACTCCTATGCCGTAATCGTGGTATCGCCTGATGCGTTCCCTGATGAAGTCGGAAGTGTCGAAAACGGCCTGATAAACGTACCATGCACCCGCCTGTGCGGCAAGGTCCAGTATCTTTGGATCATCTTCAATAGTATGGCTTACCCATTTCTTCTTGAGCGGAATGATCTCCTTAAACAACTGCATTTCCCATTCTTTATTCTGTGCCAGGGAATTGTCGACTATGAACAGTCGGTTGTTATCAATACCGGCCATTTCTTCAATAACCTTATCAAAGGGACGGGGCCTGAAAACACGGCCCCCCAGGTAAGCAACGGCACAGGGATAACAATTGAAGCGGCATCCGCGCGAGGCGTGGAACAGGTCAACCATTTGCACCCCCTTGTGGTTGTACAGTTCTCTTTTGTACAGGTCTCTTCTTGCCGGTCCTACTGATTCTATGGGAGGCAGCTGTCCCATGTAATTATAAACCTTCCTGAGGCGGCCATTTTCCCAGTCTCCGATCAGCTCTTCCATACGCCCCTCTGCTTCTCCCAAAAACACGACATCGCCGTGCTCAACGGTCTCTTCTGCATGAAGCATGGTGGAAATGCCCCCGAAAATGATCTTTTTCCCTCTTTTCCTGAACTCGGCAGCTATTGCCCATCCGCGCTTAACCTGCGTGGACAACATCATTGATATGGCCACCAGATCGCATTCTTCTTCAAAATCTACAGGTTCTACATTCTCGTCCGTAAAAGAAACATCTACTCTTTCCGGCAGTGCCGCGGCAAATACCACCGGGCCGTGTGGGGGAAGGTTGAAGGTGGTCTGTCCAGGAAGCTTCTCCCAGCGCGGGTAGATGAGTTTCATTTTAATTCTCTTTGCCATACTGATGGTGTGTTGTTAAGCGTTCTTGATTTGTTTGGTTAGACTGTTTATGTCAATGATTTCTCCGCAAGTAAGAACAGATCCGATGATAACACCCATGATGCCGTGGGCATTGATGTTCTGTCCGGCCAGGTATAGATTGGGAACTTTTGTGCGGTGCGAAATAAATGTTTTTGTGTGTTCATTCTTATCCCTGAGGATTCCGTACATGGAGCCTTCCAGGGTTCCGGTATAGTCGCTGTATGTCAAAGGTGTGGAAGTCCAGAAATCTTCAATATGACTGATAGTGCCGGGAAATTGCTTCTCCAGGTTCAACAGCATTTGCTGGGCCTTTCTTGACTTGAAGTCCTCGTACTCGGCCCCCCGGTTGCCCGGCGGCAGGTCTTTCCACCGCGCCACCTCATCCCAGGCCATACTTTCGAACAGAACCGCGCTGCGGACAGTTTTCTGGTCCGGTTCATCGCACATGTGCATGTAGAAAAAATGACCGTCCCAGACGGAATTTTTCGGGTAATGGTAAAAATTGTAGTTAAGGTAGGGTACCGTATTCTTTTTGAATTTGATATATACGGTAAAATTGGACAAGGTCTGCCTGATGCTGCGTATCCTCAGTTTGTATGCCTTTCGGATGAGCGGCGTATCTATCATATCCATCAAGATCGCCGGATGGATATCGGATATGACATGGCCCGCTTCTATGAATTCATTGTTCAGCAGGGTGACCCCCGTTGCTCCCGAGTTGTTGAATTCGACCTTCGTGACAGGCATTCCTGTCATGATCTCGCCTCCGAAACCACGAATGGAATCGCATAATGATTGCACAACCATGTCGCTTCCACCCACAAAACGGAAAGCGCTCTTGTTGTAGAAATCGGTTATCAGGGCATGGTAATACAAGGGTGTTTTTTCTGCAACACCGCCGTATAAAGGCATGATGCCCGCCAGAACATTTTGAAGTCTCTCATCCCCGGTAAGAGAATGGATGTATTCAGCCACGCCAATCTGCATGTTGCTACTGTCCAGCCAGTAAGGCATTTCCATGTTGCGGAAGGAGTACAATGGGGAACGTTCAGCGATGGCCTCCATCCGTTGTATGTACATCTTTATGGAATTCTTCTCCCCGGGAAAGTGCCTTGACAATGTATCGGTAAAGGCCTCGTGTCCATTCGCATAAGCATAACGGTCACCCATATAGGACACTATGTCGTAGCCGGTTTTTTCCAGCCTTTTCAGCTTGATATTGCCGGCAAGGTCAAGGTACTTGAAATAACGGTGCAGCGGTTGTCCTTCGTCCATGCTGCCTATGTAATGCATCCCCGTCTCGAATTTGACTCCTTTGCGTACAAAAGTCTGCAGACATCCCCCGGGCAGGCTGTTTTTTTCCACAATAGCTACCCTAAGGCCGTTCTTTGAAAGGATGTAACCGCAAACAAGACCTCCAAGGCCACTTCCTATGATCACCACATTGTATTTGTTACTCATGGGTTTCAGGTGTTTGTGTATACGTTAAATTATCCGGAACCGATATGCAATGCGCAGCCAGTTCTCTTTTTTTCGGGTCCGCAATATATGCTTTTATCTTCAGATCCCTGCGTACCAGCGAAGCCGTCAGCGCAAACTCGCCCAGATTCCGGTCCTCCAGGTAACATGGGCCGCTTGCAGGTAAAGCCTTGATCTGAGCTGCAAAATTACTGTTTTTTTGCATTGAACGACGCACCGAGGCATAAACATCCCTTCCTTTGTAAAGGTAGTTGTGCAGAACAGCAGGAGCAAAATATGCGGCATCCTCGACCATCGAGCAAAGGGCATTATATTCCCTGATAAAGAGCTGTCTGACAACTTTAGCGCGCTCCTGGTAGGTTGCTCCGAATGAAAGGTCCCCGGCCTTGATCCGGGGAAGGACCTTCAGTGTCATCTTTCCCCTGCGTAATAACAGGTTTTCCTTGGGAAGCACATGCCCGAAGCCGTGAAGCAGAACCGGTGTTATATCAAGCTTCAGTTCTTCAGCCAGTTGGAACGCTCCCTTATGAAACCGGAGTATGGAGCAATCTGCCGAGCGGGTACCTTCTGGGAAGATCATCAAAGAATAACCCTGGTTGATCCGTTCGTGAATTTTTTCATGGTTGGTGTCCAGGTATTCTATGGGAAGATAATCGGCAAAGCGGAGGATTGTCCTGTAGAAAGGAGAATTCCATTCACGGTTGTTGGTCATTACAATGATCTTTGGATGGAGCATGATGATGGCCATCAGGTCCAAGTGGGACTGGTGATTGGCAACTATGACCGATGGACTGGAAAAGCGGTCTTCTTCGCAATTGATAAGTTCCATGCGTGATCCCGGTATATGGAAGATCACATATCGGCACATGCCCTGCAGTATCCTGTGAAAGCGGAGTTTGTTTCTTTCGCTGTGTCCTCCCAGCAGCAGCAGAACCGCACCCGATAGAGACAGGAAGGCCACTCCGAACAGAAAGAACGTGAAAGAAAAAAAGGTCCACCAGGTGTTCCACAGGGTCAGCGGTGTCTTGCGGTAACGTCCCCGCTTGGTTACAAGTTTCCGGAAAAGGTATGCCGGCACCGTGTAGGAAGTGATTACCACCGATATCATACCCACAATGGTTACCTGGGCCAGAGAACGCATGGCCGGATGTTTGGCCACGATCAGGGAACCTATTCCGGCAAGCATGATCAATGCAGACAAGGCAACCGTATTCTTGTAGGTGCTGAGCATTTTTTTGCCATAGGCATACTCGTGCATCATGCCTTCCGTGATAAAAATCGTGTAGTCATCTCCCAGACCGAATATGAATGTGGCAAGGATAATGTTGACTATATTGAATTCAAGGCCCAGCAGGCTCATGATGCCCAGTATCCAGATCCAGCTGATGGCAAGCGGCAGGAAGGCTATCACGCTCAGCTCAAGGCGACCGAATGAAAGGGTCAGGAACAGGAAAACAATAAACCCGCAGATCCACAGCACGTAATCAAAATCAGAGGAAAGGGAAGAAATCATGAGGCGTGTGACAGAACCTGTGTCAAAGGCAAAAGCAGGTGATTCCGGTGTGTTGAGCTCTGCTTCTATGGCGGGGGCATCCAGGGCATCTACATGGAGCATGGTGTAGACCAGGCTTCTTTCCGGTTTTTCCGATATGTAATTGACAGCCAGGTTATTCAAAATAGGGCCGAAATCTTTTAGTTCACCGGTGGGGTAGGAACGTTCAAGGATTTCTTCAAAGCGGGCGAACGATCCTTCTCGGAATCCGTTTTTCCTGGCCAGGGCATTGAATTGCACCAGGAACGGGTCTTTGCGTGTACTCCAGAAATCATTCCAGCGTGCAATCCTCTCCTGACGCATGGAACGCGAGGGCAGGAAAGCACCTATGCCCGAGTGCCGGTAGCTGTCAATTTGTGGCCGTACAGCTTCATAATTAGCCAGGGCTTCATCCAGGGTCGTTCCTTCTGAAACATAATACAGAACGTGCTGTGAACCTTGGGTGCGGTCCAGGAGTTTTTCCATGCTTTCCCTTTGCACGGGAGTCATATAGTTAATGGACTGCATGTCGGCATTGAAAACAACACCCTTGTTGCCCGCCCAGAGCCCCAGGGTCACGATAAGTAACGCAAGCATGACCCATCGGTTCCGTTCCGGGGAGGAATCTGCCAGCATGCCGAATTTCAATGTGTTGGATACAGGACCGGTTGCCCGTACCATATGAGGCAGAAAGATAAGGACAAAGATAATGGTGCCCATGAGGAGCAAAGAGGCAAACAGTCCGAAGCCTCTCATGGCCGGTGAGCTAAGGAACAACAGGCTCAGAAAGGCACCTACGGTGGTTATGTTACCGGTAGTGAGCGGGGGAACGATATCGGCAAGGGTCTGCCTGGGCGTATATCCCTCCCTGATATGAGAAAGAAAATGGAGCGGATAGTTCACCGCTATTCCCACGATGACAGAACCTGCCCCGATGGCAATAAGGGATAGGGAGGAGGTGAGCACGCCGGCCATGGAAAAGGCAAAAAGTGAGCCTGCCAGGATGGTAGCGCCAATGAGCAATATCTGTCTTGCATTCCTGAAATAGAAGGCCAGAAGTACCCCGATGACCACAAGTGCTATGGCCACCGATATCCAGGTGTCTTTCCTTAAGCGGTCTGCATTTGTCACAGCTATGTAGGAAGCACCGAAAGGAGAGATCGTGACTTCATGGTCAAATACCTGTAAGGTTTCTTCGATAGCATCACCAATGGCCCCGATCAGTTTTTTGTTATTTCCGGTATCTCCTGCAGGGTATTGTGAATCAATGGTAAGAATGAGCTCGGTTCCATCAGGGGAGAATATATAATCCGAGATGACCGTAAAGTGCTCCGAGGGCTTGAAGCCTTCCAGCCTTTGAAGCAGTGGCCCTGAAAACAGCAACGGATCTGACAGAAGGGTGTTCCTGAGCATCATTCCGGCCGGTGAAAGCAGGGTCTGCCTGACACGGACTATCTGCTGTTCCAGGACATCTGGCTGCAGAAGGGAATCAATGCGTGCATAGTCCCGTTCTTCCAGGAAGTAAGGCATGTTCCCGGTTACAAAGTCGCTGACCTCCAGGGTAAGCGCAGGGTCTGACATATAGGTCACAGCACTGATATGTTGACGGGCAGGGTCCTTTTCCAACAAGCCTGCCAGGTGGTCAGCCGCATCCATGAGAAGGCCGCTGTCTGTTTCCTTCTCCTGGTCTGCCATGGCAATGCTGATGATGATCTTGTCGGATCCGCCTATGTTCCTGTAGGCATAGCCAATCCGTTCATGTTCTTTGCCTGTGGCCAAAAATCCCGAGACGTCCTCATCAAAATCCAGCAGGAAAAGGCCTCCTGCTGCCAGGATGACGCCTAAAGCCAGCAGCACGTATAGCGACCTGGTGTTCTTGCGGAAATGATCGTATATTTTCAGGAACGTTTGAACCATTTATGCAGGAGTATTGATGGATAACCATATGCCAGCGCCGTCATCGTGAGCACTGTATTGAGGAGCGATATGCGCAGAAAATCACGGCCTTTCCTGAAATGCGTTACACGCTCTCCGGCAGGGGCATAAAAGACCTTAATGGGCAGGGGGATCACAGGAATCCCTTTCCAGGCAAGCCTTACCAGGATCTCGAGTTCTGTCTCGTAACGGTTTGTGAAGAAACGCATTTTCTGCATCCTGTACAAGGGGTAGAGGCGGTATCCCGTCTGGGTGTCAGGCAATCGTTCAAAGGTCTGCAATGTGAACCAGAAATTAGAAAACCGGTTTGCAAAGGTATTTTCCCGGGGCATGTTTTCCTGTTCCAGGGAACGGCTTCCCACAATGAGGGCACCGGGATGCTCCTCCATGACTTTGACAAATCGTGGTATCTCGTCCGGATAATGTTGTCCGTCCGCATCCAGGGTGATGGCATGACGATAACCCTTTGCTCCTGCCAATGCAAAGGCACGGGAGAGGGCATATCCTTTTCCCCTGTTGGTAGCGTATGATATGATCTCTATTTTGCCGGCATAGGTATCCAGCAACTGCAGGGTATTATCCGTGGAACCGTCGCAGACCACGATAACATGACTGCAATACTCCATGGTTTGTTCTATGACCCGGAGTATGGAAGACGCATTGTTGTACGTCGGAATGATCACACATACTTCGTCTCTTTCAGCCATAAGGTCATTTTAGTCATGACATTGTCCCCGTTTTTCACTTCTGTCCGGACTTTCCACAGTCCCTGTCCCTGTTCCGTCATCTGCAACATGAAAGTCACACGGGGTGTTTCCACGGGATGGATGCCCATCAGGAACTTGATATTATCGGCTTTTTCCAGCAACAGGTCCTTTTCCAGTATAAGCGATGCGATTTCCCGTCCCATTTCAACAATACAGGCTCCCGGGGTGATGGGATTGCCCGGGAAATGGGCTTTATATATGACACTATCGCTATCCAGCTCAATGGTCACCCGTGCTTCTTCCCCGTAGTAGACCTTATCAATGATCTTGTATAAGTTATTGATAAACATAAGCATCAAAGGTTGTATCATCAAGTGGCCGGTTTATCCTGATATTTCCCATCCTGACCGTTGTCTTGTCTCCCGAAGTCTCGTTGATGACAACAGTCTGGATCACATAATCCTCCTTGCGGAAAAAAAGTTCAAGGTCAGTGAACAACCGTTTCATCTCCCGTTGCGAGGGAATGAGCCTGATGTGTATGTAATCTTCTGACGGGATGCATTCAGGGACAAAAAGTTCCCGGTCTTCCAGTATGCTTCCCTCTATCCCCATGAGAATGATAGTGCCGATATGCCTGAATAAACCCGCGGACCCAGCATCGCGCAGGGGTTTTCCCGAAGGGTCCAGTATGGTCATTTCCTTCCCGCGCAAAAGGAAACCGGAATAATCCGGGACCTGGTACTGCCAAAGCAGCGCCTTGTTTTTCTCATAGGCAAGCTTACCCCGTGAAATGCCCTTTTCAGCCAGTATGGTGACTTCCCGTTCCTGTTGGAATTCACATTCCAGGGTATGGATGCTTTTGAGTGCCACCATCATGTGGTGTCTGTTTTCCACTGTCTGCGGTATGACACCGGGCGACACGTAGCCGGTAAAGGTCAGTAGCAGTGAAAAGACGAGGCGTATCATGGCTTTATTGTTTTAGCAGGAAAAACACACCCGCCACTATCAGGGCAACGCCTATCCAGCGTGTAGGGGGTATGGCTTCCCTGAATATGACCAATGCAGCAATCATGCCGAACACATACGCGAAACTGGTAATGGGGTAGGCAATTGAAAAAGGGTAATGTTTCAGAATATGCATCCACAGGACGGTGGCGGCTATAAAGAACACCCCGGTCAGGGCAAAGTACCAGTTAGTGAACAGTTGCCTGAAATACACCCAGGTGAAGGAAAACTTATCCATACGCTCCATGGATACTTTCAAGCAGACTTGTCCGGATGCCAGCAATAAGGTTTGCGCAAGAGATAAAAGTATGAATTTCAGCATTTTGATAAAAATATCAGGGAGGTTTCAGTTCCCCTGTAGTGGTTCGTCAGCAGAATGTTGTCAGCAATCAACCCGCGTTGCATCTTTACCGCGGCGGCATACATTTCAAAAGCCTGGCTGGTAAAGGATTCACCGAATACCGGTTTCACGGTAGGGAGTGTGTCCCAATCGTTCCTTGCTGTTTCCATGCGCTCACAAACCTGGTTTATCACCTCTTCTTCACGTTGTGCAGTAGCATTGTGTAACATGACGACCTCCCTGATGCGTGCCATGGGATTCCTGCAGGGAGTATCACCCAGCATGAAGCTTACGGCACATTCAGAAGCCATTTTGCCTTCCCAGAAACCTACTTTGTCCAGAATTTTGAAATAGTTGGGGATCATCTCATCATGTCCCCCTACTAATGCCGTATGAATACGTCCCAGCTGGAACTGCATGAATGCATCCAGCAGCGCGCTTTCAAAGGAGACACCCAGATGCACATAAGTGCTGTTGTAGCCGTTGCATTTCATATGAACAGCTATATGGGACGCTATGGTATTGTGTGTGGAATTGATGAAATTGGTCGGTTGCAGGAATTCCTCTCCCTCCTGTACCAGCGCTAGCAGGAATTTTTCTGTTGTTTCAATGCATCCCAGTCCTGTTCCTACAATGATAGCATCCGGGTTTGTTATGCCCGAAGAACCCGCCACCGTCACGGAGGTTGCAATAGCCCTTTTCAAGATCCTGCCCATCCTTCGCGAAGCAACAGGATCCAGGAATTTCTTGTAATCGGGTTCCAGCGACCTTTGGTAGGGAACCTGGTATTGAATGGGATTGTCCAGCCAGTCGTCACAAAGGGGATTCTGTACCGAAATCTGTGCAGCAGCCTGTATATATACACCCATAGTGGTCAGATTTTAGAAAAAATGCAGGTTGTGTCATTGCCGCCGAACCCGAAGGAATTTGTCATCACGTGAGACAAGGGCCGGGAAGGCTTCTCATCTGTGACTGGCCTGAAAGAGAGCATTCCCATGGGATTGCTGTAATTCAGGTTGACAGGCAGAAAGTTGTTAAGCAGGGCAAGTATGGATATGACCGATTCAACGCTTCCGGCAGCACTGGTCGTATGTCCGGTAAAGGATTTTGTAGAGGAGACCGGTGGAACAGTATCTGCTCCGAATACACGCATAAGGGCTTTCCCTTCACTTTCGTCGTTGTTGGGGGTACCAGTGCCGTGTGCATTTACGTAATCTATCTGTTGCGTGGATAATCCGGCTTCCTGAAGGGCTTTTTTCATGGAAAGAACCGCTCCGTCACCTTCGGGGGAAGAAGCAGTTTGGTGGTAAGCATCACAGGCATTACCGTAACCAGATAACAGGCAAATAGGCTTCACGCCCCGTGCTTTTGCCGATTCTTCCGATTCCAGGACCAGGTAAGCAGCACCTTCACCCAGGTTGAGCCCTGCCCGCGTATCGTCAAATGGCCTGCAGGGATCCTTGTCCAGTATCTTGAGGGTATTGAACCCGTTCAGGTGAAATTTGCTCAAACATTCACTCCCTCCCGCGACAGCCATGGAAGTCCTTCCGGTGCGGATCATGTCAGCAGCAAGTACCAGGGCGTTGGCTGCCGAAGAGCAAGCTGTAGAAAGGGTAGAGAGCATGTCAAAATGTCCGAAATGGTCTGCGATCATCTGGGTGCATACACCACAGTCGTGGGCCAGGATATACTGGTCATGGCTGGTATCGGGGGAAAGAAAGTCCAGGAAAAAACGCTCTGTATTCTCCATTCCTCCAACGGTCGTTCCCGAGATCAGTACAGGATTCAAAGGCTTATGTTCATTCCAGAGGGCCATTTCCAGGGCTTCCTTCAAGGCGAGGATGCCCATGAGGGCCGTTCTGGTGATTACCTTATCTTGAGCCACACCGGCCATTTTTCGCAATTCCTGTGTGCTGAAAGGTACCTCGGCGCAGGGCAGGTGGGAATGCATGGTTTCCAGCCAGCGCAACGGACCAACGCCGCTCTGCCGGTTGAACAGTGCATCGAGTGTAGACCCGACACCCAAACCCAGTGCAGAAATAATCCCGAATCCTGTAACGTATACCTTCATTGCCAGGGTTTTTATTTTTGACGGTTTTTACTGATGTAGTCTGCCATGGTGGCAACCGAACGGAATATTTCCTTGCTCTTTCCGGGATCTTCCAGTTTGATGCCGTATTGTTTTTCCATCAACACGATCAACTCCAATGCATCTATAGAGTCCAGGCCCAGGCCTTCAACAAAAAGGGGAGCATTGGTGTCAATGTCATCCGGGGTAACGTCCTCGAGATTCAAAGCTTCAATGATCTGCTTTTTAAGGTCAAAAATCAATGTTTCCATTTTAGGTTCTGTAAATATTGTTAATTTTTTGTTTGTTAAAATCCACTCCCTTATCACTTTCTTTTTCCACCATCATTACCAGCACGTTGCAATGCCCGTCCAGGTATTCGGTCCAGCCGCACAAAACACGGCAGATACCGGCAGAAGAAAAAGCCCAATCGGCAAATATCATCATTTTTTCGGCATCAAATGATTCGAGTATGAAAAAAGATGTTTCGCCCATGATTTTGTTCCGGATGGCCACTTCTCCCGTTACGATGTTGGGAAGAGTGTACACAAAAACAGACGGGCTCGGAAAGTAATTATCCCGGCTTATGGTTTCCTGGAAACGCTTATCGGTATCCAGCGAAGAAGAACGGTTGCAAAAGACAATGGAAGTGCTTTCATCCGGGGTTTCCATATCGTACTGAAGTGATCGGAGCACCATTTCAGAAGCCAGGAAGCCTGCCTTGGAGAGGTTGTCCATCTTGAAGAATTTTGGATAACCGACTTCCAGGTGACGGTAAATATCTGTCAGACGGCCCGGGCCAGGTTCTGAGGGAAACGATATCTCGCAAGGTTTTCCGTTCAGAATTACCAAATCATCTGTCAAGCGGCAATATGCTGTTATCTTTTTCATGAATGTTTCTGATAAAGTAAGGCGGCATTGCATCCTCCAAAACCTGACAATGTCTTCACCATGAATCTTTTATCCGTATGGGCCGTAACCGTGCTAACGTTCAGTTCTCCTTCAACCCCGTGTTCTTCATAGCCCATGGAAGGCAGGACCACTCCTTCTTCCAGGGCCATTATGGAAATGATGCTCTCCAGTATCCCTGCGGCTCCCATGGTGTGACCGAAATGGGCCTTGAGGCTGAAGACAGGCGTATGATCAAGACCTGCCCTTGCAAAGGCTATGGCTTCCATCTGGTCATTGAAGGGAGTGGCTGTTCCGTGGGCGCTGATGAATCCGATATCCCGGGGAGGCACATCCTGCAGGGTGTGGCACAGTGCCCTGTATAATCCCTCGCCGGTGCGGGAGGGTCCTGATATATGATTGGCGTCGTTGCGGACATTCCCCTGGATGAGGGATATGCCTTTACCGTCTGCTTTTCCAAACACAAGGGTAGCGGCAGCTTCTCCTATATTCAGTCCCTTACGTCGTGCATCAAAGGGGCGGCAACGCTCCGGGTCCAGTGATTTAAAGGACTGGAATCCAGCCACAATAAAGTCAGAAGCCATGTCTACCCCCGTTACCACCACATGATCATAAAGACCTTTTTCCAGCATGTTGAACGCCGCGATCTGTGCGGCAGCTCCCGATATGCAAGCATTGGTGACGGTTAACGGAATGTTGGGATTATTGAAAAAGCCGCTCAGCAGCGCGGCAGTATGCCACAAATGGATGCGTTCCCTTCCAAAGTCGTTCTCCGGAATGCCAAGCAGCTCAATATTGCCTTTTGTAGAGGAAAGCACAAATCCCGTGCGTGCAGAAGACGCGTCAATACCGGCTTCTTGCACTGCCAGAGAGGCAGAAAGCAACATGGCCTGTTCAGGCGCTGTATGTTTTTGAGACGGTTTGCACTTTTTTTCAAATGCTTTCAGGAGTTTTGACCTGTCAAGGCGTGATACGGCTATGGGGATACCTACAGGGTCCTGACAGGGAACGACACCGCTTTCGCCCCTGCGCACGGCAGCGTAGTTGTCTGTTGCGGTAAAGCCGAGGGGAGAAACGATATTGTATGCCAGGGGTTTAATCATAGAACATTATTTTTCTTTTTCCATTCGGTATAGAAATCAGGGCTATACAACACCAGCCTGTACTGGCGGTCCAGAAAGACCTGGGTCGTGGAACCCGTGGCAACCAGCACATTGTCTTTTTCCCTGTAAATATTGTACCGGAAGATTACCTTTGCCGCTTCCACCGGTATGTACTCAATCTCGATACGTGCTGTGTCGCCGTATTCCAGGGGATTCTTGAATTCAAATTGCATATCCACCAGGGGAGCAAAATATCCATTGTCAAAGTACGTCTGGTAGGTCAATCCGTACTTTCTTCCAAAAGCTTCCCTGGCATCCTCAAAATACAGGACATACGATCCGTGCCAGACGATGCTCATGGAATCCACTTCGCTGAAACGGATGAGGATCTGTTTGCTCTCTGTTAGTTTATGCGTTGTCTTCATGGGGCTGACTGTCAATATCGGTTAAAAACAATTTCATATGGCCAGTGGCTGCCGTCCTGCCGTTGCAACGGATCTCCGCCCTGAGCAATATGGCATTGAAGACTTCATTCTCTATCACAATTTCAGTTTCCAGAAGATCTCCCGGGACAGGTCTGAAAAAAACATTGAAATCCTTGACAGCCCCTATGATGCCAATTTTTACCCTCGTGTTGCCGGCCACACTTTTGAACCCCATGCGGGCAGCACAGGTCTGGGCCATGTTTTCCATAAGGCCGGCTTCTGAAAAGAAGCCGTTCCGGCAGAAAATGTTATCAACGGTTATGAGCAACTCGGTAGTGGCATGATACCCTTCACAGTATGTGAGCCGGTCCACCATTACAAAAGGGGGACGGTGAGGCAGCAATTCCAGTATATTGGCAGATTGGATCATAGGGTGGTGTTGTTCCAGAAATCGTAAAAATTGAACCACTGGTGGGGATATGCTTTCAGAATATCTTCCAGCTGTTCCACGTATACCTGGCATAAGGCGCGTGCAATATCCCTGGAAGTCTTGTATTGTGAACGGTCTACGTCCAGCTGTTTGCATATTATGTGATATTTCCTGGCCGGTTCACGCATTACATAAAGCGTACACACGGGTACTTCCAGCTGTGCTGCCAGCAGGAATGCCCCCATGGGAAAATGGGCGGGGGCACCGAGAAATGTAAAAGTAAACGATTTGCTGCTCCCAAAAAGCCTGTCACACGGCATGCTTACCATTTCACCTTTTTCCAGCGCTGCCTTGATGACAAACAAGTGCGACATATCGGGCATCACAGGGATCAACTCGGCCATGTTCCCTGAAAGGGCCTGGGCTCTTTTTGCTTGTAAGAAGGCCGATTCGCCTCCAAAAACCACCGCATTCAGTTTTTTCAGCCGTTGTTGCAAAAAATACCCGCAGATCTCAAAGTTCCCCGTATGCGCCCCGGCAATCAAAAAACCGCCATCGCTTTTGAGCAGTGATGTAAACTGGTCCCAATCCGTCACCCTGGATGTGAAAGGATTCTTTTTCCGGGCAAAGAGATAGAATTTGTCCAGCATCATCTGGCCAAAGAGGTAATGATTTCTGTATATGTGAAAGATGATATTCCCTGAATAACCCCTGCGTCTGAAATAATCCCTAATGGGACGGTAACCGGAACGGTTGAACAGCATGTAAAAGGGAATGACAAGGGCCAGTATCGCATATCCTGCCCTGATATCCACATAGCGGAGTAGAAGGAGCAAGGCTCTTTGTCCAAAATTTCCCCCGCCTGTGGTCCCCTTCCACGCCGGCTTTTTTTCTGATATCAACTTGCGTTAAGTTTTCGTTCAATATAGTCGTAAAATTGGGATAAAGTCTTCACTTTCGACATTTCTTCCGGTTTTATCTTGAAACCGAAATTCTGTTCTACCACCACGACGATATCAACAAAATCCAGGCTGTCAATTCCCAGGTCTTCCTTGAGAAATGCTTCTTCTTTAAGGGCGTCCGGTTCCACTTCGATATCCTCTACCAGGAATTTGTTAATAATATCAATGATTTCCTTCCTGTTCATGATCTTCTTATGTTCGTGCTAAATTTTTTTCAGTATCAGTGCGCTGTTCGTGCCTCCGAAACCAAATGAATTGGAGAGGCATATATCCAGTTTCCTATCTAAAGTTTTGGCAATTATATTTAATTTTTTTGAATTTTCATCAGGTTCCTCCAGGTTCAGGTTGGGTGCAATAAAGGAATCCCGCATCATAAGAAGGGTATAGACGACTTCGCTCGCACCGGCCATCCAGCACTCATGACCTGTCATTCCCTTGGTAGAGGAGATGGGTGTTTTTTCTTTTCCGAATATCCTGTCAATGGCCAGGGCCTCATAACTGTCTCCCAAGACCGTAGATGTGGCATGGGCATTTATATAATCAATATCTGAGGGTTTCAGGGAGGCATCGGCCAGGGCGAGGGCCATGGCTTTTGCCGAGCCTTCTTCGCTGGGCTGCGATATATGCATTCCGTTGGAAGAGAAGCCGTAACCCGCCACCTCGGCATAAATGCGCGCTCCGCGCTTAACGGCATGTTCATATTCTTCCAGGATGACGGTGGCGGCGCCTCCGCTGGGCACCAGGCCGTCACGGCCCTTGTCGAAGGGACGGGATGCTTTTTGCGGCTGGTCTGTCCTGGTGGAAAAGGCGTTCAATCCGTCAAAGCTGGCCATGCTAAGGACATTGGTTTCCTGCGCCCCTCCGCATACTATCATTTCCTGAAGCCCCATGCGGATAAGCAGGGCACCCAGCCCGATGGAGTGGGAACCGCTGGCACAGGCTGCGCTGATGGTCATGTTGATGCCCCGAAGCCTGAAAATGGTGGACAGGTTCATAGTCACCGTCGAGTTCATGGACTGGAAAATCGCCCCTGAACCCAGCAGGGTAGTATCTTTCTTGGCAACGCATATCTCGTGGGATTCAATGACAGCTTTGCTGGAAGAATCGTTCCCGAACAAAATGCCGGCTTCGTTCCTGTCCAGGTAATCCGTATCAATACACGCATCCTCCAATGCTTCCTGCGTAGCCATGAAAGCGTATTCACCTTCTTCGGGCAAACAAATCCTTTGCCTGCGGGTCAGCGATTCTTTGAGATCGGTTCGGGGAACAATGCCGGTGAGCGGAGAACGGTAACCGTACTCCGTCCTGGATGGGTCAATGCCAATGCCGCTTCTTCCCTGGTAAAGACCGTCCCTGACTTCTTCCTTACTGACACCGATACATGAATAAATTCCTATTCCTGTAATGACTACTCTCTTCATGCTATCGTACTAAGTGTATAATCCTCCGTTGACAGACAAAACCTGCCCGGTAATGTATGAAGCGTTTTCACCGGCAAAAAAGACAACGGCAGCGGCTACTTCTGCAGGTTTTCCAAAACGTCCTGCCGGTATCCTTCCCTTGTGTTCATCCTGGTTGATGTCGCTGGTCATGTCGGTCTCAATAAAACCGGGAGCCACGCAATTGACGGTGACTTTCCTTGGAGCCACCTCCATGGCCAGGGCACGGGTAGCCCCGATAATACCGGCCTTGGAAGCTGCATAATTAGTCTGTCCAGGCAAGCCTGTCAGACCCGAAAGCGAGGTCACGTTTACAATCCTGCCGTAACGTCTGGTCAACATGTTCTTTAGCACCCTGCGGGTAACATAGAAAAAACCAAACAAATTGGTTTCCAGTACATTGTTCCACTGTTCATCCTGCATGAAAATCATCAGGTTGTCTTGCCTGATACCCGCGTTGTTTACAAGAACGCTTATATATTCCCCCGGATGTTCATTATCCCATGCATCCAGGGCATTGTCCACTTCTTCCTTGCTGGCAACGTTGAATTGCAGCAACTGCGCCATACCCCCTTCCGAAGCTATCATTTCCACGGTTTTCTCTGCTGCTTCCCGGTTTCTTGCATAATTGACTATCACGGAATATCCCTCTTTAGCCAGGGCAACACATATAGCGCGTCCTATGCCTCGTGAGCCTCCGGTTACCAAAGCGTACTTCATGATATCATGGTTTATTGTGGGTTATGTATTCTACAGTCTTGGCAATATAGGGATACAGTGCCACATCTTCTTTCACAGCCGGGAAGATTCCTCGGATCCTCTTATAGACAGTCAGTGTGGGCGGAGAGAGTTTTTCCGTGATATCCAGGCAGGAAACCGCCTGTGCCAGGGCCATCAGGTGAATGGAGGTCACCTGAAAGGCATTTTCAATGACCCGGGCAGTTATCAGGCCCGAGTTGGTGCCCATGCTTACCACATCCTGGTTGTCGTTGTTGTTGGGGATGGAATGGATGTAGTTGGGCATGCTCAGAGTCTGGCATTCGGCTGTAGTGGAAGTGGCGGTGAACTGGGCAGCCTGCATTCCGTAATTCAGACCGGGCACTCCCAGGTTCACGAAGGGCGGCAAAATCTGGTTAACCTTGTCGTGGCATATGTAATTGAGCTGCCTTTCCATGAGCATGGTCATCTTGGTGACCACGGTCTTCATCTTGTCCATTTCGAGCGAAACGTAATCTCCATGGAAATTTCCTCCGTGGTATACATTTTCGGTTTCAGGATCCGCCACAGGGTTGTCACAACAAGAATTCAATTCTTCCAGAAGCACACGCCCGGCATATTCAAGTGTGTCGGCCACAGGACCCAGGATTTGCGGAACACAGCGTAAGGAATAAAATGGCTGTACCTTATCCCGGAATACCTTGTCACCGTTGACTTCTCTGTTGTACAGGAAAGATTGCCTTCTTTTAAGACAGCGGCTTTCGCGGAGCATTTCAGATAACTGCCGGGCAATGAACAACTGACCGCCATGGCGTTTTTTGCCGTTCAGCACAGGGGACAGGAAATCATCGTAGGAACCGGCAATTTCATTGACAAGAGCCGAGGCGGACATGGCCCACAGCAACAGCTTCCTGGCATTGAAGAGATTCAGCAGCCCGATGCCCGTCATCACAGAAGTCCCGTTTGTCATGGCCAGTCCTTCCCTTATATGAATCTGCATTGGTTCCAGGTTGTTTTCTTTCAGCACTTCAGCAGCATCCCTGGTCTGACCGTGGTAATGGACCTTTCCTTCGCCTATCAGGGCCAGTGCCATGTGGGCAAGCTGCACCAGGTCTCCGCTGGCACCCACACTGCCGTGCTGTGGAATAACCGGTAATATATCCCTGTTGATGCACTTTGCCAGCAACACAGGCAGGGATGGATGTACGCCTGAACAACCCTGGACAAAAGTGGCAAGACGTGCAATCATGGCAGCCTTGACCTGGAGGTCTGTCAGGATCTCCCCGGTGCCGGCTGCATGGGAACGTATCAGGTTCAGCTGAAGCTGTTTCAGGTTGCTGTCATCCACCCTGAATTGCGACATGGGACCGAATCCCGTGTTGATGCCGTATATAACTTTTTCTTTAGAAAACTCTTTCAGAAATTCATACGAACGGGCTATCCTGTCAATGGCTTCCTTGTCCAGGGATACGGTTTCTTTCGCGAAAAGAAGGTCTTCTATGTTTATCAGGGTTAAATCCCTGTTTAATAAGATCATAAAATAGATATCACTAAATCAAGCTGCAAAGATACTTTTTTTATTTCACTTCAAGTATTCTGGACAAACGGATATTTGCAGATGAACTGCCCACAAGCACCTTCACAACACCCGGTTCAACTGCGAACCTTTGTTTTTTCACATCCCAGAAAGCCATGTCCAGCGCTTTGAGTGTAAGGATAACTTTACGTTCTTGACCGGCAGGAACCATGACACGTTCAAAACCCACAAGCTGCCTGTTGGGACGGGCTATCCTGGAAGAGGGATATTCTACATACAGCTGCACCACTTCCTCACCGTCAAAAGAGCCTGTGTTCCGGATCTCCATTGCTATCTGTACGCTGTCTGCAAAGCTTTCAGGCATTTTGAGCGAACCATATTCAAAGGTGGTATAGCTCAGGCCGTGTCCGAAGGGGTATAGCGGTTTCCCTGCAAAGTACATGTAGGTTCTACCGTTGCGGATATTGTAATCCATCATGGGAGGCAGGTCGGCAATGTCCCTGACCCAGGTCTGTGTTGTCCTTCCTGCAGGATTCACTTTCCCGAACAGGACATCGGCAAGTCCGTTGCCCAGTTCCTGTGAATTGTTCGCAATATGCACTATGGACGGGATGTGTTCCTCGGACCAGTTGATGGCAAAGGGAAAGCTGCTGACCAGGGCCAGTACCGTATTCGGATTGGCCTTCAGGACCACTTTGGCCAGGTCTTCCTGCTCCAGGGTGAGCGCCTTGCGGTCCACGGCTTCCCGTCCGTCGCTCGGTACCGGTGAATAGAACCACCGGGCGTTGGTGCCGTAAGGGTGATTGCCAATGCATACCACAGCCACATCGGCTTTGGAAGCTGCAATATATGCCTTGTCCATGGAATTGGACGGTTCGTATAATATTTCCACATCGGGTCCCACGGCATTGCGGATCCCTTCCAGAATGGTGACGGTATAGGCAGGAGTGCCGCTGTACCAGTCAAAGATCACCTCATCGGCCCTTGGCCCTATGATGGCAATGGAACGGATCTTGCCGGGGTCCAGGGGTAGCAGGGGAGTCCTTTCTCCCCGGGCCGGTTTGTTTTTCAGCAGGATGGCCGATTTGGCCGTTACCAGGCGTACAAAATCCTTTACTTCCTGTTTTTCCCAGGGCTTATCCGTTTCAGTCACACCAATGCCTGTGTAGGGCTGGGCAGCGTAATCCGCTGGACTGTCAAGCAAACCCAGTTTCAGGGCCACATGAAGATTCCCTCTTATGGCCCTGTCTATGTCATCTTCAGTAAGGACTCCGTACGTAATAGCCTGATTGACGGCCAGGAGGTAGTCGTCCAGGAATTGTCCGACACTGGCTTTCACCACGGCAGCAGCCCCTTCCCACAGGCTGGGGAAGGCTTTATGGGCCGTTATGAGCAGTCGCAAGGCACCTCCGTCGGTACATATTATGCCGTTGTTTCCCCATTCTTTGCGGGTTATTTCATCCAGGATGGGGTGTATGGTCATCGGGATACCGTTCCAGGCATTGTAGGAGGCCATAAAGGCACGGGAGCCTCCCTCTGTGATGCCTTTGTAAAAGGGATAAGAATAATATTCACGGAACAGCCTTTCATCAAAATCCGAGGAGGTGGAATCCCGACCGTCTTCGTTGCTGTTGGCCATGAAATGCTTCATCAGCGAGGCACTTTTCCAATAGCGGGGATGATCTCCCTGCAATCCCCTGATAAAGGCCACGGTCATCTGAGCTGCCAGGTATGCGTCCTCGCCGAAGCTTTCCTCGGTCCTTCCCCAGCGCGGGTCCCTTGCCAGGTCGGCATTGGGAGCGCGCATGACCATGCCGCCCCTGGGGTCTTCACTTCGTTGTGTGTAATAACGTATCTCGTGTGCCTCCACTTCGGCCACTTTCCTTACCAGTTCCTTATCCCAGGTGGAGCCGAGGCCGTAAGACTGCGGAAAGGTGGTGGTAGGGGCGTCTTCTTTGCCTCCCCAGTGGGCCGGACCACCCAGGGCCATGCCGTGCAAACCTTCCGAGTGCCAGGCATTGCGGATACCCAGGCGGGGCACTCCCAGGTTTGTGGACAGAAGGTTGATTTTTTCTTCCATGGTAAGCATGTCCAGAAGGATGTCAACACGCATGCTGTCGGGCAGGTCTTTGTTGTGGAAGGAATAATTCTGCGCCTCAAGACGCGGAACAAGTAACATTCCTGCAACCAGAAGCAGGGAGATTTTCAAATACCTGTAATGTGTCATAACCTGAAATTTACCTGCAAAAATAAGATTATATTTGCATATTATGAGTTACATACCCTTTGAAAACAGATACGGTCAGATGTCATACCGCCGCTGTGACCGGAGCGGGCTTCAACTTCCCGCCATATCCCTTGGACTATGGCACAATTTCGGAGACGTGGACGATTTTTCCAGCGGACGCGAAATTATCCTTAAGGCATTCGACTGCGGGATCACCCATTTTGACCTGGCCAATAATTATGGTCCCCCTTACGGCTCTGCAGAAAGCAATTTCGGAAAAGTATTGCAGCAGGACCTGTCTGCCTACCGTGACCAGCTGATCATTTCCACCAAGGCAGGATACGACATGTGGCCCGGACCCTACGGAAACTGGGGCTCACGCAAATACCTCCTTGCCAGCCTGGACCAGAGCCTGGAAAGGATGGGTTTGCCGTATGTGGATATTTTCTACTCCCATCGTCACGATCCCGACACCCCGCTGGAGGAAACCATGGGGGCCCTGTCACAGGCCGTACATAGCGGGAAAGCCCTTTATGCAGGGATTTCCAATTACCCGGAAGACAAGGCAAAGAAAGCGTTTGCCATCCTCCGGGATATGGGAACGCCCTGCCTGATCCACCAGCCCAAATACTCCATGCTGGAACGCCGGGTGGAAAAGGGTCTGCTAGACCTGCTGGAAAAAGAAGGGGTGGGGTGCATTGCCTTTTCGCCCCTGGCACAAGGGATACTTACAGGGAAATACCTGGATGGCATACCCGAAGGGTCAAGAGCTGCCAGGCCTTCAGGGGCCCTCAGACGGCAAAACATAACACCCGGGGAGCTGGACAAGGTCAGGCGCTGGAAAAAGGTGGCCGACAAAAGAGGGCAAACACTCTCCCAGATGGCCATTTCCTGGTTGCTGAAAGATCCCCGGGTGACCTCGGTGCTCATTGGGGCCAGAACGCTGGAGCAATTGGAAGAAAACCTGCGATCAATCGCTGCCCCTGCTTTCACGCAGGAAGAGTTGTTGCTTCTGGAAGCATAAAAAACACTGGATGAAGGAACCTTCATCAAACACAAGGAACCTGCTTTCCTGGTACTATAATCCCGGCCTGATATTACTACGCCTTAACCTGATAGTATACCGCCTGATATCACAACGCCCCGATGCAAACAGGTTGTTCCAGCCTCATACGTTTCCCGGTATCCCTGAGCAGTCCCGATGTTACATCCCGGCTGTAAATTTCTATATGGTTTTCATTCTTGCAGGCCACCAGCACCCAATGGTCATCAGGTGTAATGAGGAAATGCCTGGGATGGCTTCCCGTGGGCTGGTATCCTGCTTTGGTCAGCATGCCGTATGCCGGATCCACGCTGAAAATGACCAGCCCATCTCCCTGCAACCGTGTGGAAACATAAAGGAACCGGCCATCGCCCGAAAGGGCTATGTGGGCACTCCCGCGGGCCTTGCAGGTGTCTGCCTCTATTGATTGTATCTGTTTTAATTTGCCTTTGTCGTGCTCAAAAACACTAACCATTCCCGAAAGTTCGTTTATAAGGTACGCTCTGTTGCCTGAATTGTTGAATACCAGGTGTCTTGGACCGCTTCCCGATTCAAGGTCCACTGTATCTTTGAGTAGGGGAATATCTGCTGAATCCTTGTTAAAGACATAAATCCGGTCAGCTCCCAGATCGGTTGCAAAAAGTTGTTCGCCATCGGGAGAAAAAACCACACAATGGACGTGTGATGATCGTTGTCTTCGCTCATCGGGTCCTGATCCGGTGAAAGCATATTGCTGTACAATACCGTTGCCTTCCATTCCATAGAAAGTGACCGTGCCGGAAGAATAGTCTGCCGTGACCACATAAGCTCCTGCCGGATCTGCAGCCACATGACAGGGGTCCGATCCGGGATTTTCTATGCGCCAGAGCCGTTGCAGGCCGCCGTTTTCACCCCCTGGAGCATAAGCAGATACAGCAGATGCAGGACCACTTTCGTGAACAGCGTATACCGTGCTTTTACCCGCTGCCACTGTCAGAAACGAAGGGTTGTCCGCAGCAGTGCTGTCAAGCAATACAAGCTCACCCGTTTGGAGGGAGAATTTGCAGGAATAGATTCCGTAACTATTCCCGGTGGTATAAGTGCCTACCAGCAGTGTCAGTTCATCCGGTCCCGAACTGCAAGAGCCAATCAAAGTCATGGCTGCAATCAAAAAGGCAAAGTGCTTCATAATCGTATTTTCTACAAAAATAAAAAAACTCCGCTCAAATAAGGAGGTGGAACCTCCCGCGCCATTTTTGACGTAGCAAATTTGTATGTAACTGTATTACAGCAATATAAGAAATTACTATTTTAAATTTGGCGCATGAGGTTCCACCTCCTTATTGAGGTTTGCTGGAGGTGGTAAGTAGTGAAAAACGCGACCGCGCCTCTAACGTGCACTTAAACAGTACATTGTGCGTTTTTGTAACATAAATGTTACTTACCACCTCCCTGCAAAACCGCTGAAATCCAGGGAGGTGGTAAGTTGTAAAAATTGCGCTCATGCCTATAAAACACACAATAACAGCGGATTATGGGCTTTTGCATCAAAACCATTACTTACCACCTCCCCCCAAAAACACCAGAAAACCGCAAAAAAAGGGGGAGATGGTAAGTAGTGAAAAACGCGACCGCGCCTCTAACGTGCACTTAAACAGTACATTGTGCGCTTTTGTAACATAAATGTTACTTACCACCTCCCGTATAGTTACCGCAAAAAATGATTGGTGCTGCGGAGCAGCATATGTAAGCGCTAAACGCTTTTGGCGCACCGCCTTGAAGATCAGCCTTGAAGGTCACCGGGCGCCTTTTGGTGCAGGAATACGCATTAACGGCAAGGTCGCTTCCACCACAAGGGTTGGGAAGCCTCGGCTTAAAGAAAAAGCTTCCCGGCCTTGTGGTGACAGCGACCGTCTTCAGGAAAGGATTGAAGCCTCGGCTTAAAGAAAAAGTGCTTCGTACTTTACAGTACAGGGACGGTTTGTGCCAGGGATGGTGGAATAAAAAAACCCCGCTCAAAAAAGCGGGGAGGAGCAAAACTGCATTTAACCGTAAAAGCAAATCAATAATCGATCGTATAGACCTTGAGACCTTGGTTTATGGTGTTTACCTTGATCTTCAAGCCTTTTACGCCTTCCTCTATACAGGGTCCTTCAAGAGGATAAGATATCAGGGTAGTGTAATTGCTGTACATGGGATCTTCATTGGCATCGTGTTGAAATTCCAGGCAATAGTAGCCATCTTCCAGGGGTGTCTCCCGGTTCAGGTCATAAGCCATGGCGAAGGTATGCTTATCCGGGGTGAATGCCTGTATGTACAGTTGAAGATTCAGGTAGCGTTTTGTTCCCAGACCTCCTCCTGCCAGCCATAGATATTGCGGCTCGACCCTGTCAGTACCAAGGGTATCCGGCTCATAAGTAAAAACGAAATTCTTTGTGTCGACCATTTGCATCTGGATAATATCAATGTACTTGATTTCTCCGGGGTTAAGTGTTTGTTCTTCATCACTTTCTTCCTGGGTGCTTGTGCCGTGGAATTTGTAATACAGGATGAGTCGCTGACCGTCTACAGGTTCAAAATCGTCGTCGATAGAGGCGTGGTTCATTGGACAGTACAGCAAGCTGTCATCGGTGATGAAATAATAGGGGTATTCTTCACCTGCCGGCATATCATAGGTGGTTATAATGGTTGCCCATACAACTCTTGTATTTTCATCCGGATTCAGCCATTTGCTGCAGGAACCCAAAGTCATGAGCAGGGCGGCCGCAGTGATTAATAAGGTAAGTTTAGAGGTCGGTTTCATATTTTTGCTACTTTAGAATGTTCTTTCTGTATAATAATTGCAGCATTTGTTGGTATACTGCGTCTAAGTAAGGAATATTTTTTCAATAAGCAGTATTGATGATCCTTTTGCATTTAATGATTGACCGTAAAAACTGATGAAAGACAGGGAGCTTTGGAAAGAAATATATGAAAAGTACGCAAAGCGCATGTTGACAGTTTGTTTGCGGTACTCCCCGGGAAGGGAAGAGGCAGAGGATTTCATGCATGAAGGATTCATGCAGGTATTTCGTTCTCTGGACAAATTCACCGACAGGGGAGAAGGTTCTTTGAGGGCCTGGATGGAAAGGATCATGATCAATACCTGTTTGCAGGGTTACCGCAAAAAAGATGTACTCAGGGATAGCAAACCGGTAGAAACGGTTCCCGATACTGAGGATGACTCCTATCTGAACGAAGCTGCCGAAAGGGTCCCTATTGATGTGCTTCAGCGTTTTATCGGGGATTTGCCGCAGGGGTACCGTACTGTTTTCAATCTCTATGTATTCGAAGGCTTGTCCCACAAAGAGATTGCCCAACAGCTCGGCATACGGGAAAGAACCTCATCCTCACAGTTTTATAGGGCTAAATGCCTGCTTGTCAGGCTTATAAAAGAATATGAAAGGAAACAACGATAAGTGGATCCAAACCATGCGCCACCGGATGGACCAGGCGCCGGTCTCCTTTGACGCCGGTGGGTCCTGGATACGGATGGAGCAGAAGATCCGCAGCTTTTACAGGATCAGGCTTTGGAGAAGGATTGGCCTTTCGGCTGCCTGTGCTGCCGCCATTATTGTCCCGTTGCTGTTTTTGAGCCGGGAAGAGGCTACAGAGAGGATACGTCCTGTTCAGCTCTTAGAGCTCCGCTACACGGCAAGCACCCTGTCCTACCGGGCAGAAAGACCCCGCAGGCTAATTGAGGCTGACAAAGACCACCACACCGCTCCTGTAACTGTTGTACCGGCAGGGGAGATTGTCATGGAAGAGCCAGCGCAACAGAAGGATGTCAAAGCAGCAAATGCGGAACAACAGGAACCGCAGGCTGCAACACCCAAAATGGCAAAACCGGGAACACCCGCAAATCTCTTCATAGAGGATGTTTTTGAGGTGAAAAAGCGCTCCAGGATGATGCTCGCTGCATCTGGGGTGCTGGCGGTCAGAGAAACCCGGAAAATGTCTTCATTGCCCCCGGGCGATGCGTTTATGGACGAAAACAAGCTTATGAGTACAGGCATCCTGCAAAACAATGAGACCCTTAACAGTTACGAAGCCACCATACTGCCTGTGAATTATGTCACCTATGAATACAAGCACCGTTTACCCGTCTCATTCGGACTTGTTGCTTCGTTCCCCCTGTCTGAACGGTGGTATGTGGAGAGCGGGCTGTTTGCTACACGCCTGGCTTCGTCCATTTATTCGGTACATTCTATGCGTCAGGATGACCCGGTATTTATCACCGACCGTGTTCTCTGGTACCTGGGTGTGCCCCTGAAAATACGCTGGAATTTTCTACAGAGCAGGGTTTTTACAGCTTATGCCGCGGCAGGCGGTGCTTTGGAAAAATGTATTTATTTTGGTTACGAACAGGCAATGGAGGACGAGAAAATGCAACTTACACCACGTGACATGCCCGTAATGTGGTCGGTTCAAGCTACTTTGGGAGCCCAGTACAACATTGTTAAAGGGGTAGGGCTGTTCGTGGAACCCGGAATATCCTTTTACCCCGAAAATAGCAAAATGCCGGTGAAAACCATACGCACGGACAAGCCGTTGAATTTTAACCTAAATGCCGGCTTTCGTTTTTCTTTTTAATGTTTTTTTTTAGCTTTTCCGCAATTATTTAATATATTATCATACATTTGCACATCAATTATTTTTATTTTTTTTCAATGAATAACGGAACCGTTAAATTTTACGATGAAATCAAAGGTTTTGGTTTTATCAGGGACTCAAAGACGTCCAAAGAGTATTTTGTACATTCATCTGGCCTGATTGACAGGATCAGGGATAATGATGAGGTGACTTTCGACTTGCAAGAAGGCAGAAAGGGATTGAACGCAGTCAATGTAAGACGCAGCTAATCCTGCAACATACTATGATGCATCCCGCTGTGAAGCACGGCGGGATTTTTTTTACATTTGTATCATGATCTACCTGCTGGCCCACGTCGATAACCTACCGGAGTCTTTTCCCGATACCTGCACTACTTTTATGCCCGCTGAAAGAACAAGACAAATGATGTGCTACAACAGGACACAAGATCGAAAACTTTGTGCTGCAGCCTATGTGCTTCTGGTCTATGCACTCAAAACGGAAAAGCTTTTCAACGGTTTGCCCATTTTTGCCTATGGCCCCTGCAACAAACCGTTCCTGGCCAATTATCCGGGAATTCATTTCAACATCAGCCATTGTGAAGGGACTGTAGTGTGCGCGCTGTCGAACACTCCGGTAGGCATTGATATTGAAAAAGTCATACCCTATGATGATGATCTAGCCCGTTATATTTGTAATACAAGTGAATACCAATGGATTAACGCTGCTCCGGAAGAAAAGTCCCTACGTCTGACAGAAATGTGGACCCGGAAAGAAAGCGGGGTCAAATGTTCGGGAACCGGCATAGATTGTCACCCCTCGACCATGGAAAGCGGCCTCAGCCGGGTAATTCACGCTAAAACTAAAAATGATCTTTATATAATAAGCATAAGACTATGCAACAATTGACGTATCCCCTGACAAGCGCCCAGATGGGCATGTATTATGAGTGGAAGAAAGACAAAGAACAGACCCGGTACAACAATCCTTTCCTATACGAATTTCCTGAAACAATTGATACAGAGCGCCTGAAGGATGCTTATGTAAAACTCATAGAAGCCCATTCGTTCCTCACACTCAGGCTGAAAACCTTGGGTAACGGGGATGTGGTGCAGTATTTTGTCCCGGATGTTCCGGTAAATATCCCGGTTATTGAAACAGTTGCGGAAGGGCTGCGTGAACGCGTCCTCTCTGGAATCCGTCCGTTCGATCTTTTGGCGGGAGAGCCCCTGTACCGCATAGTGATTTATAAGACACCCTTCCGTGTCTATGTCTTTATGGATATACACCATATTGCTTATGACGGGAGTTCAAGCATTGTGTTTCACCGTGACCTGGCAAAGGCCTATAATGGGGAAACTCTGTCAAAGGAAACCTTGACCTGTGCGCAATTTGCCCTGCTGGAAGCAGAACGCATGCGCGGAGAAGAATACAAACGGGACGAAGCCTATTTCAGGGAAAAGCTTTCCGGGATAACCCCGGCCAAATTGCCCATACTCAAGCGTTCGGAAGAGGCAGCCGGAACGCTGGATAAAGTATCAGAATATGTCGACTATAAGCAGATAATCGATTATTGCAAACGCCTGGAAATATCTCCCAACAACTTGTTTGCCGGAGCCTTGGGAATCTGCCTGAACCAATATACACGGGAAAAAAAGTTATGTTTCTGTACGGCGCACAACGGTAGGATCGATGAACGGGTGCGCGAGAGTGTGGGGATGTTCGTAAAAACATTGCCTGTAGTGGTTGTTCCTGACCCGTTGCTTAGTCTGGCTGATTACCTGCAGGGTATCCGGTCAGACATGAAAGAACTCTGGTTACATCAGACGTATCCGTTTTCAGAAATGGCGACACATTACGGTGTTGCCATGGATTTGACCTATACCTTCCAGAAAGGGATCCTGGAATATTTTGAAATGCCACAGGGTAATGTCCGTCTTGAATACCTCCACGAAAGATCGACATACGACAAACTGAGTGTCTATATTTACCAGTTCCCCGATAATTTCGAGATCCGCTGTGAATACAACAACTCACTCTACGATAGGGATTACATGGAAGTCTTTGCCGCTTCCCTGAAAAATGCCTTGCTGGAGATCCTGGCTGCAGATCCTGTACAGGCTACCTGTTCACAAATCAACATCACCAATGCCGCTGAAAAGGAAAAAGTGCTGGAATTTGCCCGGGGCACAACATTGCCTTACGATACAACCAAAACTTTTATTGACCTGTTCAGGGATATGGTTGCCAGGTATCCGGAATATCCCTCTGTAAAAGACATCAATGGCTCATTGACATACGCGCAACTGGACTGCCAGTCAGATGCGATGGCCCATAAACTGATGGCCATGGGCGTAAAACCAAATGACTTTGTATCTGTTGTGCTTTCAAGGCGTAAAGAATTTGTGGTGGCTGTGCTGGGTATTCAAAAAGCCAGGGCCGCTTACGTTCCTATGGACAGCGAATATCCTATTGACCGGTTGCTTTACATGTTGGAAGACAGCAGTTCTGCCGTGCTTGTCACGGAACGGGAAATGTATGCCAAAAAGCAGGAAGAAGGGGATTTTCATCACCATAACATACTTTTCCTGGAAGACGTAAAACTGGATGGGCCTGCTGAAAAAATCACCAGTCTGCCCCAACCCGGCAACCTGGCTTACATGATTTATACCTCGGGCTCTACCGGGAAGCCCAAGGGGGTGATGATCAGCCACATGGGACTGGCAGCCATGTGCATCGGCCATGCACACGATATGGATATTATACCGGGTGATAACAACCTCTGCCATGCCAGCTTCAGCTTTGACGCCTCGGTGCATGATCTATTTCCACCACTCACGGCTGGTGCATGCGTACATGTGATCCCCGCCGATATGCGCCAGGACATGATAATGCTCTACGATTACATCCTGGCCAACCACATCACCGGGAGCACCATCAGCACACAATTCGGGCTGGAAATGATCAATCAGTTTGAACTTCCTATGAAATACATGCTGGTTGGCGGGGAGAAAATGTTTCCCGTAAAGAAAAGGAACCTGAAGATTATTAACGGTTACGGGCCCACTGAATTTACAGTGTGCTCTGATTATCACATAGTTGACCAGGAAAAAGATACTAAAAATATTCCCATTGGACGGCCTGTCCCCAATTCCTGGTCGTATATAGTGGATGACAGACAGCAATTGCTCCCGGCAGGAGTAGCCGGTGAGTTGTGTCTGGCAGGACCGCAGATAGCCATGGGTTATTGGCAGCGGGAAGAGCTGACGGTAGAAAGGTTCCTGCCCAATCCATATAGCAGCAGGCCAATCAACGAAAAACTCTACCGCACAGGGGACCTGGTTCGCTGGCGAAGCGATGGCCTTATAGAATACCTCGGCCGCATTGACACCCAGGTTAAATTGCGGGGATTCCGCATCGAATTGGGTGAGGTAGAAACCGTCCTTTCCAAATTCCCGGGAATTGTTTCGGCCGTTGCCGAGGTAAGGGAATTCGGAGGGGCACAGCAACTGTGCGCCTATTACCAGACAGAAGGTGATGTCGCAATAGACGAGGAAGCCCTGGACGAACACCTGCGTGCCAGCCTGACTGAATACATGGTTCCCTCGGCCTTACTAAAGCTGAAAGCCTTTCCCATGACCCCTAATGGAAAGGTGGACCGCAAAAAACTACCCATACCGCAACTGACCATAAAAGAGATCGTACTACCGCAGACAATCGTGGAAAAAGACCTCTTTGCCATTGTCTCGGATATTTTGCAGACAGATGCCTTTGGGGTGACCACCAACCTGCTGTCCATTGGCCTGACCTCGCTGCTGGCCATCCGCCTATCGGTCAAGGTGAAACAGGAACTGGACAAAAACCTGCCTACCAAAGATATCCTCAAATTGAAGACCATCCGCCTGCTGGCCCGGCTCCTGACACGGGAAGAGCAGGAGCCGGGAATCTCAGGCATAACAACATATCCTGCACAGGAATATTACCCATTGACCGAGACACAGAAAGGCATATACTATGACTGGGAAAAAGCCCGGGATGCCCTGCAATACAATATTCCCATAGCCATCCGTTCAGCGGATCCCGACACCCCGGATCCTTCACGGCTCAGGGAAGCCCTGCTTGCTGTCATGGAAATGCATCCGTATCTGAAAACCCGCCTGGTACTTGTTGGGGAAGAGGTAATGCAACAGCGGCGTGACGGGCAGGCTGTGGACATACTGGTCAAAAATGAAGACGAAGACAAGATGAAGTCCATCATGACGGAATTTGTGCAACCTTTTGACCTGTTCCATGATGATATGTACCGCTTTGAAATATACACCACTCAATCTGCCGTCTACCTGCTGATGGATTTACACCATATAGCTTTTGACGGTGTCTCCATGGGCATTTTTCTGCAGGATCTGAAGCATGCACTGGAAGGAAAAGATTTGAGCCCCGAGGCGGTTTCGGCCTTTGATGTATCTCTTTATGAGCAGGAAACCCTGAAATCCCCGGCTTACCAAAAGGCGCAGGATTATTTTGACACCCTTACCGGAGGTGAATGCAGCATGTCTGTGATCCCTCCTTCACCAAAGGTGCCGGAAGGAAAGGAAAACGGGAATTACAACCAAACCGTTCCAGGAGAGGCTATAGATACTTTCTGCCGTAATTACGGTCTGACGGCCAATACCTTTTTCCTTTCGGCCCTTACCCAGGCCGTACAGCGTTATACACGCGAGGAACAGGTAGTGCTGACCGTTTCTTCAGGTGGCAGGGCAGATCCTCAACTCGCCCGTACCGTGGGCATGTTCGTCAAAACACTACCTGTGAAAACGGACATGAAGCCCCGGCCTTTCATAGAATTTTCCAAAGATATCCAGGAACAGATGTTCAGTACCATGGAGCACGAGATCTTTCCCTTCACCAGGATGGTGGATAAATACGGGATCGTACCCCAAATCAATTACGTATACGAAGGGGGATTGGGCATTGAAATGAATGTTGACAGCAAACCTTTGCAAATTATATTCCTGGATCTGGAAGCTCCAAGATTCCCCTTTGGTGTGGTCGTGGAACCACAGGATAACAGTTACGTGATTTCCATTCAATACGATAACACCAAATACGCCCACGAAGATGTGGTGCGCTTTCTGGAACTATATAAAAACATTGCCTCCCATGCTGCCCTGAAGCCCGATACCCTGACTTCAGAACTCACACTTATGGTACCGTCTGTAAGGCAACAAGTGATGGATTTTTCTGAAGGGACACAGCTTCCATACAATACTTCAAAAACGTTCATTGACCTGTTCCGGGAGAATGCCCATAAATATCCTGATAATAAAGCCGTTGCAGATAAAAACAGTTCACTTACATACCGTCTGCTGGACACGTATTCAGACCGGCTGGCTGCAGAACTGGCAACCCTGGGAGTAGCCCCGGGAACCTTCGTCGCCGTGATGATGTCCCGGCGTAAAGAATTCGTGGTTAGCATTGTAGCCATACAGAAAGCAGGAGGGGCTTACGTGCCCATGGACAGTGAATACCCCAATGACCGGCTGCTGTACATGCTGGAAAACAGCGAATCCAAAGTGCTGATTACAGAAAGGACAATTTACGAATCCAAGAAAATGGAAGGGGCTTTTCAAGCTGACCGGGTTCTTTTTATTGACGAATTTGATTTCGATAAGGAACGTGTGTTGAACGTGCAACCATCTGTACCGGAAGATATTGCCTACATGATCTATACTTCCGGTTCAACTGGAAAACCTAAAGGGGTGATGATCTGTCACCTTTCGCTGGCGGCCAAGGTTCACTGGCAGGTACACGATTTGGAAATTACCCCGCAGGATGCCAATGTTTGTCATCCCAGTTTCAGCTTTGATGCTTCCATAGACGATCTGTTTGTACCACTGGCAGGGGGCGCTTCCGTACATATTCTGTCCGAAGATATCCGACAGAATATGAAGGAACTCTATGATTATTTGGTGGCCCAAAACATTACCGGGGGATCTTTCAGCACCCAGTTTGGCCTGGAGATGGCCAACCAGTTTGAGCTGCCCCTTAGATACATGATCATGGGAGGCGAAAAAATGGTTCCGGTGAAAAAACGTAACGTACAAATAATCAACGGATACGGGCCTACTGAATTTACTGTCTGCTCCAGTTACCACAAGGTAGATCAGGCCAGGGACACGGAAAACATTCCTATTGGCAGGCCTGTTCCCAATACCTGGTCTTATGTGCTGGATTCCCGGCAGCAACTGCTGCCCCCCTGCATTCCCGGAGAATTGTGCCTTGCAGGCCGTCAGACAGCTCTGGGATACTGGAAGCGGGAAGATCTTACCCGGGAACGTTTTATTCCCAATCCGTATGCAACATCTCAGGATAACGGGATCCTTTACCGTACCGGCGATCTGGTGCGATGGAATGCAAATGGTGAATTGGAGTACATGGGTCGCATTGACAACCAGATCAAACTGAGGGGATTCCGCATTGAACTGGGCGAGATAGAAACCATGATGTCCGGTTACAAAGGCATTGCCTCGGCAGTGGCCGATGTCAAAGAATTCGGCGGGGCACAGCAGCTGGTGGGTTATTATGTTGTGGAATCCTTTGGAAAAGTGGATCCGGCGGCGCTGGAAGCTTACCTGCGGTCCTCTCTGACCGAATACATGGTTCCCTCGGCGTTTGTGGAAATGAAGACTTTCCCCCTGACGCCCAACGGCAAGGTGAACCGCAAATTGCTGCCCCTGCCTGAAATGCTGCGGCAACATCCCTATGTGGCCCCGGGCAACGAACTGGAAGAAGAACTGTGTAAGATCTACGCCAATATACTGCAATTGGAAAAAGTGGGGATACTGGACGATTTTTTCCACATCGGGGGCACTTCCATGTCGGCCATCAAGGCGATCATCCGCATCATCAACCTGGGCTACGACATCAAGTACGGGGATCTATTTGAGCACAAGACACCGCAGGCCATTGCCGCGTTCTTAACCGAATCGGCCATGTCCAAAGCCAAAGAGAAGAAACACGCAGGAAAAAAAGGGATTGACGATTATGATTACTCGGCCATCAATCATTTGCTGGACAAGGCGCGTCCGCAGCTCTGGGACGGCTACAAACCGGTGGAAGTAGGCGAGGTGCTCCTGACAGGGGCTACCGGTTATCTGGGAATGCATCTGCTGAAAGAGCTTATAGAACATGAGGATAATGTCATTTACTGCATGGTTCGCTCCAAGGGGGTGCTGACGCCCGAAAGGCGCCTGAAATCGCAATTGATGTATTACTTCTCGGATACCTATGATGAGCTCTTCGGAAAACGCATCATTCCTGTGGACGGGGATATTACCAACACCGGCACGCTGGAATCCCTCAAAGGACTGGGCATAAGCACCGTTTACAACTGCGCCGCCGTAGTGAAGCATTACGCTGCCGGTAATGAACTGGAAAAGATCAATGTGGAAGGGGTGTCCAACCTGGTGGAATTTTGCCGAAGCGACAACGCACGGCTCATCCATATCTCCACGGTGAGTATTAGCGGAATGCTTTCCAGGGGCACGGAAGAAGGTAAGATCCTTGACGAGGGGGCTTTGTACATTGGACAGGAAATTGAAAACCAGTATGTGCTGAGTAAATTTCTATCGGAAAGGATTGTTCTGGAAGCCGTGTCCGCGGGAGTTATAAACGGCAAAATCATGAGGGTGGGGAACCTGATGGGACGCCATTCGGACGGAGAATTCCAGATCAATTTCCGGAGCAATGCCTTCATCAATTCCCTGCGCAGTTATCAGGTACTGGGGATGTTCCCGTTAAGCGGACTGATTGCCCCGGCAGAAGTTTCGCCCATAGACTGCGTGGCCCGTGCAGTACATGTGCTTTCCAAAACGCCTTCAGAGGTTGTGGTGCTGCATGCCTATAACAATTACCGGCTGAACATGGCCAACCTGGTGTATGCAATGAGAGAGTATGGCTTTGATATTGAACTTGTTTCGGATGAACGGTTCAACCATCACTTTAATGAAATGATGAAGGATCCATCCAAGAGCGAATACCTGGGTGGGTTGCTCCATTATGGTACGGACACAGAAAAAGTACCCGTTCCGGATGACAACAGCTACACTACGTTATTACTTTACCGCAACAATGTACGCTGGCCGCTTGCCGATGAAGGGTACTCTCTGAAACTGATAGAAATGCTGGACGGGATGGGGTTCTTCGTCAGTTGAACTTCATTACTTGAAAAGCAGTTTCCCGAAAATGGTCAGGTAAGTTCTCCAATTGGGCCAGGTATGGCCGCCGCCGCTCACGTGGTAGGTGTGTTCCAATCCGTTGCGTTCCAGAGCCTGGTGCAAGGCATTGGCAGATTCAAACAGGAAATCCTGGTCTCCGCAGCCTACCCAGTAGAGCTTGTAGCCTGCTTTCTTAATAGCCTGCAGCTGGCTGTCAATTTCCTGTCCTTCACGGATTCCCATGCTCAAAGGACAAATGTAGCCGAACATCCCAGGATACAGGTTGGTCACAGCCATGGTATGGCCTCCACCCATGGACAGCCCTGCAACGGCACGGCCTTCGGGCTTGTTAATCGTACGGAAATGCTTTTCAACGTAAGGAATAATGTCCTTTACTATGGAATTGACATAAAGGTTGGCAAAGGCCGGGTCTCTCCAGTCGAATTGCCTTTCGGGCAATCCGTACGTTTTGGCAGCTTCCTGCCAGGGATTTCCGTTGGGCATGACCACTATCATGGGTTCGGCCTCTCCCTTTTCTATCATGTTGTCCATGATCTGGCGGGTGTATCCCATGCTTATCCAGGCTTCCTCGTCTCCACCGGCTCCATGCAACAAGTACAGGACAGGGTATTTGCCTCTTGGGTTGTTCTCGTAACCGTATGGCGTATAAATGGTCATTCTGCGCTGCATGCCTATGGTGGGTGAATCGTACCAGACGGTCCTCACATTGCCCCTTTGGGTGGCTTCCTTGTAATATCCCGAGATACCACCAGGGACCAGCAATACGCTCAGATAACGCGTTCCGTCGCGCTGCATGATAACGTTGGAGGGATCATTCATCATTACCCCGTCCACTATGAAGCTGTAGGTGTAAATTTCGGGGGCAGGCAGGGGGATGCTGGCATACCATACACCGGCAGTATCGCGTGCCATGGCCAGGGAAGAACGGTAATCGGCCGTCCATGAACCGTACAGGCGGACTTCATAAGCTTTGGGAGCCAGCAGGCGGAAAGTCACCTGGTTTTCAGTAATTTCGGGAGAGACAATGGGCTGCCTGCCAAAAGCGAAATTGCGTAGTTCCTGGGCAGCTGCCGTGCCGGCCAGTGTGGTCATCAGAAGGATCAGAAGAGATATTTTTTTCATAAGATCGTATATAATAGTTTCACATATGCAAATTTGACAGTTATAAACCGGAAAAGTTTATGTATACGTTCATCAATATTTTCTATTTGTGCGAAAAGTTATAACTTTATTCCACAAACCCATATATCATGATGGTACATAATCCCTGGCACAGTGTTGAACCCGAGGCTAAAGGATTCGAGGTCAATGCGCTCATAGAGATCAGCAACGGAAGCCGCGCCAAGTACGAACTGGACAAGGAAACCGGACTGTTAAAGCTTGACCGGGTATTGTATTCGGCAGTCTACTATCCGGCCAATTACGGATTCATCCCCCGTACTTATGCCAAAGATGATGACCCGCTGGACGTGCTGGTACTGTCACAGATAGCCATTCAGCCCCTGTGCATAGTCAGGGTCAAGATCATTGGCGTGATGCAGATGATTGACCAGGGCAAGCCCGATGACAAGCTCATTTCCGTGGCATGTCACGACAAGAGCGTAAGCCACATTGAAGAAATCAAGGGCATGCCTCCCATCTTTGATTCCGAACTCAAGCAATTCTTTGAGGAGTACAAACGCCTGGAACAAAAGACAGTCCTGGTGGAAGAGTTCGCAGACAGGAAAAAAGCCCTGGATATCCTGGAGGATGCGCTGCAACGGTATAAGGAGCTGTATCCCTGATTAGCATTCAGATTTCTGACACAACCTTACATGCTAAGAAGGAGTAGGTCAGGTCTTAAAGAGAATTGTAACCTCTTATCATAGACCGGGGGTTTTCATCTATGAACCGGACCATGTCTTCCAGGTTTTTAACCGGAGCATGCCAGTCCGGATCCGGGAACTGGCGCAAGGCTTCTTCTATGTTCTGCTCGTTGACAAAACCTTTTATGGGTGTGCATCCTTCCAATTGAGACAGCGGTTTGAGGAAAATATATCCATCAAAGAGCTGACCCAGGGTGAAATCCTTGTAGCACATACTGTATATGCTGGGATCGGGCTGCCGCCCCATGGGAGAATCCAGCAGGTCAAAGCCCACAGGCTTGTTGCCGTTCAGCGCCATGATCTTTTCCAGTAAGCCTTCAAGAGGGGATATTTGTATATAACTATCACCCTCTCTTTTGTTGAAAGCCTGGTGCAACATGATATTGAACACCCTTCCGGGGTACTTCCTGAACAGTCGTCCTCCCAGCCAGTCATGGTCGTAATCGCAAAAATTGTCACCGTTGTATTTGAAGTAGGGTGAACCGTATTTGGTAAAGGCATGGGTAGTGCCTACCAGGGCAAGTACCTTTTCACCCTTTTGAAGCACTTCCTGCTCGATGATCTCTGCCCTGAATTTGTCTACTGTTCCCCTGGTGAAAACAGCTGCCACATTTTCCGGATTACGTGGGCCGGGGGTGAATTTGTCCCATCTGAAAATATAGCTCAGGTTCAGGATCCTGAATTTTGGAGCGTCTTGCGGAAGCGAACGGTTCAACCTCCAGGCTGCTTTGTAGATATCGACATATTCCTGGTATCCCCATGTACAATTGTAGGTGAACATGATCTCCTGCGCCAGATCCTGGTCGTATTCAGGAGCATTGACCAGGCTGTCGAGTTTGTCTTGAACTTCCTGGGCCCCGAATTCCATTCCCAGGTTCCGGATGCCGTGCTTATACAGTTTGGGGATCAGGTCCTGCACAAACAGCAGGTTTTGTTTTATCAGGTGATGCTCACCCAGTAGCACTACATCATTTGTATGGAATTTCTCAATGATGTATTCATCCGGTGACAAAGCCTCATTATGAATGAATGCTAAGAGGGAGTCCTGGGCTTTTAACAAATTGCCGTTCAGGACAATACACAAGGCAAATAGCGTAAACATTGACTTTTTCATTACATTAGGGCATTTATATGTTATAACGTAATATTCTCGATACACCGGATGATCTCCTGCGGGGTATGGGCCATCTGGTCCGGATGCAGGGATGAGAGGATTTCCCGGTTGTTCATGCCCCAGGTGACCGAAACAATGGGGATGCCCACTTTCCGGCAGGCTTCGATATCCCGGGTTTCATCCCCGACATAAATGGCCGAGGCGGGATGAATGTTCTTTTTGGCGAACATCCTTTTGAACACCTTGTCTTTTCCAAAAAGGCTCCTTCCGCTGTAAACAAAGTCAAACAGGTTGTCCATGCCGTTGTTTTCAAGGAACAAGAGCACGTTGGGCCGTGCATTGGAAGTAATGATACCCAGCCGGTAACCCTTTTCCTTAATGGCCGTAAGGGCCTCTTTCATGCCCTCAAAGGGCTTCATGTGCGGTACATGGTCATGGATCTCTTTCCGTATACGGAGTGTGATCTGGCCGAGTTTGTGGGCTGACATGTTGTATTTCCTGAGCAAATCCTGCGGTCTTCCAGCGGCAATGATTTGCCTGTCTTCCTGTTTCAGGGGCTCACAGCCGTATTCGCCTGCAATGCGGTCGTACAGGGCAAAGGAAAGGTCAAAGGTATCGGCCAGGGTACCGTCAAAGTCAAAAAGAATGTATCGGATGCGTTTCACGATGCAAAAATACGTCATTTTTTGTATCTTCATGAATTCCGAGGCCGGGGTTCTCTTGCTGTTGCTGTTGCTGTTGCTGTTGCTGTTGGATCATTTTGAAGTACAAAAACGGTTTTAGTGAAGGCACTTTAAGGTAAAACGGTTAATAAGAAAAAAATAATAAATTTATAAGTGCATCCATGCAGTAAAACTATTTCTGTTTCATTTTGTCAGATATGAAAAAATTGATATTCTGTGTTTTTTTATCCAGTTCTTGTTTGGTTTACGCTCAAAAACAAACGGAGGTTTATTTAATAGGCAGTGTTCACGCTATGCACCTGAACCAGGAATATAATTACTCCCTGACCGATCTGCTTGCTCAAATTCAAATGCTTAAGCCCGATATAGTCTGCGGAGAAATAGCCCCGGAAGCATACAATACGGTTCTTGAAGGATATTTTCCTCCCGAGGCGGCCATGCTTGCCGAGATGGCACCGGTGTTGGGTTACCAATTTATCGCGGTTGATTGGCGCGCCGATTTTTTTTTACACCAAGAAGCCGAACAGAACTATCCTCAGAAGATCAAAGATGAAATAATCAAAGCGGCAAGTTGGATGAATACCTATGAGGATTCCGGATTACCATCTCTATATGACCATATTCACAGTAAAAGCAGCCTGAAGACGATAGATCAGGTTTATGAAATGATTATCAGCGATTCTGTTGCAAACAGGGCATATGGTTTCTGGCGTGAAAGAAACAGGGCCATAGTGAAAAACGGAATGGATTCCCTGCATGGTGCCAAAAGGGTGGTTTTTGTCTTTGGTATGGACCATATGTCAAGGCTTATTAGAGAATTGGAAAACTACGATGTTGAAGTACTGATCCCCGAAAGGATGTTTGATCCTGATCATTCTGTAGAGATGACAGAAGAAGTCTATAAAAGATGGGCACTCAATCTGGAAAATTTGCAGTTGATTAAAGACAGGCAAATAGAAGTTTCCCCCAGTTATTACCAAAAAATCATTAATAGCAACCGAATAACTGAATTGCAAAGATTTCTTGACCATTACAAAAAAAATGACAACAATACAGCAACTGCCTACGGTCAGGACATGGAATACAGTCTGGCGAAAGAAAGTATCAGAGACCTGGACTCTATTGTCACCCCAAAGGGGATATGCGAAAATTTTGAACTGGCGATAGGGGGAATCAACCAATCGGTTTACGTAAGAGGAAACAACAGGGAAAATCCTGTTATTGTTTTTGTGCATGGCGGACCGGCATCGCCAATGTCACCGGTAATGTGGATGTATCAAAGACCCCTGGAGGAATATTTTACTATTGTGAACTATGATCAGCGGGGTGCAGGGAAAACATACTTGCGAAATGACACGACACTGCTTTCCAATGCGATGACCATTGAATGGTTTGTCAACGATTTGATTGCATTAACAGATTCAATCAGGCAGCGATATGGTAAGGAAAAAGTAATACTCATGGCACATAGCTGGGGGACTGTTGTATCAATGAATGCTGTCTTGAAAAAACCCGATATGTTTTATGCCTATGTTGGCATAGGTCAGGTGATCAACTTCATGGACAATGAACGTATATGCTTTGAATTTGGATTGAATGAAGCCAGGAGAAGAAATGACAGCACTGCCATAAAAGAAATGGAATCTATTGCCCCATATCCTGGAAACGAACCAGTTACAGATGATCGTATTAGTATTGTAAGAAAATGGTCAATGTATTATGGGGGTTTCACGGCGTATCGCGAGGTACCGGTATTCTACTATTATGCTTCGTTTCTGTCGCCCGATTATTCATCCCTGGAAAGAGAAGCTATTGATGGGGGTGCTCTTTTTACGATTCCAAAGATTTTGCCCGAACTATTGAAAGTCGATTTTAAGAACGTCGATAAATTTCCAATACCGGTTTTCATGTTTATGGGAAGACACGATTTCACCACCCCGGCAGAACCCGTACTGGATTGGATACATAAAGTTAAAGCTCCGTTAAAGCGTGCCATATGGTTTGAAAATTCGGGACATTTGATACCACTGGAAGAGCCTGGAAAAATGTTGGTAACCCTATTAAATGAAATCAGACCTTTAGCAAATGAGTAACCGTTGAATCATGGAAATTAAATCTCTTGAAGGAGTGCCTTTTAATCTCATTTACAATGCCTTTAGTAGTGCATTCGAAGAATATGAGGTGCAATTGAATAAAGGACAATTACTAAAAATGCTTAAAAGAAGGGGTTTTGATCCCGGCCTTTCTTTTGCCGTTTTTGACAACCAGAAAATTGTTTCCTTTATACTGAACGGAATTGGTCATTACAAGGGTGCAGCCACGGCATATGATACAGGGACAGGTACGCTAAAGGAGTATCGGGGGAGAGGCCTGGCCACAGAGCTTTTTAATTATTCAACCCCCTTCCTCAGGCAACACAACATCCACCAGTATCTGCTTGAAGTCATCCAGAGCAATACCAGTGCTGTATCTGTTTACAAAAGCCTGGGATTCAAAATAACAAGAGAATTCAATTACTATATCCGGGAAAAGAGTAAATTAATTAGAGTTGAAAACGGAACTGGAAAATTCCATGTTATCAGACCTGACCGATTGCATCAATTGATAAATCCTTCTTTATTCTGGGACTTCTATCCATCGTGGCAGAATGGATTTGAAGCCATTGAACGAGATCCGGAAAGTTTTGAAATCATTGGGATCTATGACGGGCATACTCTTACAGGTTATAGTGTTTATGAGCCTGAATCGGGTGATATCACACAAATTGCGGTTAAAAAAAATTTCAGAAGAAGGAAAATTGCCACTCGTCTTTTGAATATTGCCGTTTCTAACAGCTTATCTGACAACGTAAAGATCATTAACGTGGAAAGCTCATGCGATGCCATGAATGAATTTCTGATTTCTACAGGATTAGGAATAAAAGGGAAACAATTTGAAATGCTTAAACTGATTTGAAACAATTCCCCTATAGATTTTTTATAACGACATTTATTTGGTCGTGGACTTTATGGATATTCCTGATTTTATTCAGTTATGGATATTTCTGTTTTTTTTAGTAATAAAATCATTTTTTTCCCCCTTTTTATTCTTGGAGCTTTCGGGCCACTGGTCGGGGCTTTGACCACAATTTATTGTCAACAGGGTAAAGCTTCTGTAATGCCGGGCTCGGGCTCTCGGCATTTGCCATTTGGGGACCGTACGGCGATCTCTGCGTGGGCTTTTCTCTTACAGGAGACAATATGCTGGGCGGAACACTGCGCCTGCTGTTCTCCTTCTAGACCGGGTTGCTCATGTCCCGGGTTTTTAAGCCGATAAGGATCAGAGGAGCTTTCTGGATTGGGGGCCTCGGCATAATCATTTTATCGGCTATTCCCCGGATTGGCGGAGGTGAACATCAGTGGATGAACGGTTTGTATGACACCCTTTGTGTGCTGGCTGTATTTCCCCTGCTTGTGTATCTGGGGGCATCGGGGCAGACAACGGACAAAATTACCACCCGCCTGTGTAAGTTCCTGGGAGATATTTCGTACCCTCTGTATATGGTGCATTATCCCTTTATTTACCTCTACTATGCCTGGGTTAAGAATGAGAACCTCACGTTTACTCAGTCCCTGCCCGGGGCACTGGTCCTGTTCTTTGGATCTGTTGTCCTGGCCTTCTTGTGTATGAAGTTTTACGATGGGCCGGTACGCAAGTGCTTGAGCAAACGGTTTTTAGGCAGGAGCTGCGCAGGGCAAACCCGGAGTGCCGCGCAACCTAAGGCCAGCAGGAGCTGCGCAGGGCAAACCCGGATTGCCGCGCAACCTAAGGCCAGCAGGAGCTGCGCAGGTCAAACCCGGAGTGCCGCGCAAGGTCAAATTCGTGAAAATTAAGTACCAGAATATCAGGCCTTTGAAAATCGTAAAATTACTCTTGCGCGGCAAACCGGGTTTGCCATCAAAATGCCGATTCACCGGAGTAGTTGACAAAGAACTGGAAGTAGCCCATGCTGTTTTGTTGTACCAGCTTGCTGTCTTTTTCCTCCGTTTTATTGTATTCTACCATGATGGTCTGTTTCCCGAAAGTGGGACTTAGCTGGCGCACCTGGATAAGATAGGCACTCATGGCGTAATCTTCTCCTGTTTCCAGGTATGGCTGGATTGAATAGATCTCTGTTTCCTGTCCATTGATGGTAATGGTAAAGTCTTTGATATCCAGTTGTGGAGCGCTGTCAAGCCATTTGAAGGTCTTGTCATTGATCATCCGGGTTTTATCCTCAAAATCTTTGTCTCTCAGAATCATAGGCCGAAATGAAATCAAAAGCGAATTGTACCCCCCGTTATTTGGCCAGACATTCAGGTTGTACACCTCTCCGGTCCCGATTTTGTAATCCAGTACCTGATCGTGATCTACAATCATGTGCCAGGACCATGCTTCCAGGGTGGTTGACTTGTAGTTCCCGTCGTTTACATAAAAACTGTTGTACACCCTTTCCGGCAGGGTAATTTCATAATACCCGTTCTCATCGCTCCAGACTCCGCATGCGTCTTCAAAGGCATCGGGTTGAATCAGAATGAACGATCTGAGGGGTTTGCCATTGAAGTCTTTCATGTGGCCGGATATCTTGTGATAGGTCGGGAAAATGGTTTTTTCCATTTTTTTGTCCAATGACATCATGGTCACTTTGATCATTTCCGGGTCAGATGACAACTGGTCCACCGGGGTCATGATCCGGAAATAATTGTCTACAAAAGAGACTTTGTACGGAGGGTTTTTTGCCGGATTCCTTTTCTGTACAGTAAATGTGTTGGAGTAAGCCGGAATATTGCCCGGAAGAAAAACATCTACCTTTACCTCAAAAGAATCGGCTATGACCGGACCGTAAACCTGGAGAGAGGAATTAAAATACCCTGTTTGATCAAATGCAACAATTTTTACTGAATCCGGCCTGCAATTGTACCAATAGGCCAATAGGGAAGAATCGTCTTTTTCATTGTCAAAAGGAAAATACACCTGGCAAATGCCGGTTAAGAAGTTTGTGATCAATAGTGTTGTTGTCAACAGGAATTTTAATTTGTTCATGGTGCCGTTTATTTGTTTTTAGTTTTCGTTTTGGTGTTGGTGTTGTTGTTGGTGTTGGTGTTGTTGTTGGCGTTGTTGTTGTTGTTGGTGTTGTTGTTGGTTTTGGTGTAGTTGTTGGTGTTGGTGTTGGTGTTGTTGTTGGCGTTGTTGTTGGTGTTGGTGTTGGTGTTGTTGTTGGTGTTGGTGTTGGCGTTGTTGTTGGTGTTGGTGTTGATGTTGTTGTTGGCGTTGTTGTTGGTGTTGGTGTTGGTGTTGATATCGGCTAATAGACGCACAAAAATGAGTATAGGTTACATTATTAACAGTAAACATCAATTCTTTTTTTCCTTCTGTACAAGAAATCAGCATTTTTTTGTAATATTTGACATTGTTTAATACACTTTAAATAGCTGAATATGAGTTATAATTTACCTCGTAAATGTTGCTCATGCATGATCGACAAATATGTAATGAAGAACATTACAGAGGAATCTATTGGTGTGGGTACGGTAACTACCACATATCAGGTTCCACTTTGCAAATCATGTGAAGAAGCTTATGGAAAGCATAAAACAAAACGCATCTTCATCAGGATAGCTGCTATCGTCCTGGGCTTGTTGATTGTCCAAAGTATAGCCTCATTCTTTGTTGAAGATAACGCGAATGCTTTTTTCATTGGCATTGCAGGAGGAGTTATTGCAGGGTTGGTCGCCGGCCGGATCTATAAAGTCAAATGCTACCCGTTCTGGTTGGATTCCAGCCAGCACTTGCATTTTAAGAACAAAGAGTACCAGCAGCTTTTTGATCAGGCGAATCCCGGCCCCGGGGTTTAGAAATCCAGAGGTTACCCTTTTGCCTTATACCAAAGCAAGACAAGGAAGCCTGAGGCAAAAAAGTTGTGTACCATAATAAAAGAAGACAGTACGTCAGTTGGTTGATTCAATTATCATAAGACCAATAAAGCCTGGTGAATGGTTGCCGGACAGATGTTTAAACGGGCTGGAGCCTTTTGACCCGAATTCCCATATACCTGAATCTGGTTGCCCAGGTATAAACTATGCGCAAAAGGGCACCAGGGAAAGCCTGGAACAATTGTATAAGATGACAATTGACAAATATGCCGGATGTGGATTTGTGGCTTGGGATAAAGGTTAAGTAATTGCTTACCATAACTTTTTCCCAATGGAGATAGCTCTGGAAAAGGTTTGAAGTGCATTTGGTGCTATCTGATTGTGAAAAGTGATGGCAATCAGATCAAAAAAGTTGTTTGACTTTTTGGGAACGATTTGGATTTAGAGTATTTAAAGAGTATGAAGCGACTAAAGAAATTGAAAAATACTATGGAGTGACCAAAAGTTTTTCAATGTATTTGTCGCTTGATAATATAGATTCATTATAATGCTCGAATCTCGGTTCTCGCCTCGGAGTTCGCTATAACCTGACAGTAAAGTTGCTCTGAAATCCCTACTGGCCTCAAACAAAATACTGTTGCCTTCCCCACATAAGTTTCAGATAATATTCATAGCCTCCTCGGCCCAAAGAAAAACATAACTTTACAAAAAATGACAATGGATGCCTGGTCAAATATTCAAATTTCTCCCCAGGACCCGGAAATAGTTAAAATAAACAACCTGGAAAGAACCCTGGGGGAGCTGCCTGAAAACGTAAAAAAAATTCGCGGGCTTATCACACGGTTTGAAGTCTGCTATTTCAAATATCAACAACATTTAAGAAAGATCAAGGATTCGATTACTGCCCTTGAGCCCAAGGCAGATCCCGATAAAATCGGGGAAAACCATATTCAGCACGGAGAAAGTGTATTGAATAAAGATACGACAGGGAAAAGTCTTATCGGGCAACAATATGTCTGGGCAATCAAGGAATGGCTGAATGATAATCCCCGGGAAGAAGCTTCTGATAAATACGACAAAAAGCTTGGACAACAGATTCAGGATTGGCTTGGCGATAAAAATCCTGATAAAATACGATTGGTCAGATTACTTCTTGCCAGGCTGACCTGGGATTGGAAATCTTACGAAGAATTACTGCGTGGCGGAGAGTTTAAGGATATTGAATTCCAGGCAGCCAGAATGGACATTTGCCATTATGCTTTCCCCGAAAACTTAAACTTAGTAATCAAAGCAATAGGGCAAATGGAAGTGGATGAAGAAAGAGAATGTGAAGGATGCGGTACGTATAACAATGAAATAAAAGCATGTCTTGAGAAAGAGTTTCTGGACTTGAATGACACTCTGAAATCTTTAAGGAATAAAAGTGGACAAAATAAGAATGATTTAATCAGGGCGTGGTTGATTGCATGTTTGGCTAAAACCATAAAAGAAAACATAAAAATCTCAATTCCAATTATTGACATAGAAAGCTGAAGACAACAAAAAGACATAAAACACACAATAATGGACAAAGTAAGCATCCCGGATAAGATAAATCTGATAAAAGATTATTGGAAGCCAATAATCGTGGGAGAGTTAAATAATCAGCATGTAAAGTTGGTTAAGGTTAAAGGTGAATTCACCATGCATCACCACGATAATGAAGATGAATTCTTTTTAGTCATTAAAGGCCTTTTAAAAATGGACTATGGTGATAAAATGGTAGAGATAAAAGAAGGTGAATTTATTATTGTTCCCCGAGGTGTAGACCATAGGCCAATTGCTGATTCAGAGGTTCATATTCTTTTATTCGAGCCAGATACAACACTTAATACAGGCAATATCAGGAATGAATTAACTGTGGATTCTCCGGAAAAAAAGTAAATGATGGCTTCCGATTGGTTTCGTTACATTACAATTTGAATAAAGCTGAGAGTGAGTCAATTAATTATATACATTTACAACAAAAAGTTATGAAAAAGTCTCTGATTTTATTGTTATCGGTATTGACTCTGTTTTCATGCGAAAGATTGTTTTGCCCTCATGATAACAGAAAGATAGAGGTTGTCATTAATGATATCCCCTTTAAGACCGAGGTTTATTACAGGATTCCCTACACGCTGAAAACATGGGAGTGGGAGAAGGAGGGGCTCAGGCTTCAGCGGATTGAGATTCTGGAGTGCTATACAAATAGAATTCTTCAAACTATCGAACAGGAGGATTTGCCCTTTGTACACAAAGACCCGCTTCCCTCTAACCCTGAAATTTCCTCCGATAAAATTTCCAATTATTACCTCTCTATTCAGTTGCCAATTGAATTAAGCAACAATAAACCATCAAGAATTTCGCATCGGTTCATTCTTAAAGATACTTTGTTACATAAGTATGTGACGGAGGAAGGTGGGAAGTTTACACCACGAATCAATGAAGTCCCTTTATCCATCTCTTCGCCGGTTAAAGGAGATAACTGGATTTTCATCAACCAATCTACGAATGGGTATCACTTTTATACAATGTTTTTTGTTGGCGGTAACCTCTGGCGTGGAGAGAGATTTGCCTTTGACAATCTTCAATTGAATGACCAGATGGACAATTTTTATGAAGGAGATCCCAAGGTTAACGAGTCATATTTTAACTATAAGGATACCTTGTATGCTGTTGCCGACGGGACTATTCATAAATTGACCGATGGCAGGCCGCAGAACAACGGAGACGCGCAGGACGTTGTTTTTGCATCTATAGACGAATATGGCGGAAACTATGTGATTCAGGATATCGGCAACGGTCTTTATGCCTTTTATGCCCATTGCGCCCCGAACGAGTTCTTTGTTGCTCAGGGCGATTTCGTTAAAGAGGGTGATCCTATCGGGCTTTTGGGCAACTCGGGAAACTCCACCGCTCCTCACTTGCATTTTCAAATTACCAACGGACCCAGTTTGTTTTTTTCAAACGGACAGCCGTTCGTAATTAAAAGCTACACAAAGGTCGGGGACTTTGAAACCGGCGAATCTTCTCCGGCGGCCTACACAAATGCTATGATGGAGGTCCGTTCAGTGATTAGTTTTGGGGGGTAAACCCGGTTTGCCGCGCAAGAGTGATTTGGCATTTTGCAAACCGCTGATATTCTGATACTTATATTTTCGTGAATTGGCCTTGCGCGGCAAACCGGGTTTGCCCTGCGCAATCGACATGTTTTCATGCTTTTGTGAAACCTATCCGGTTCCCGTTATGCTGCACCAGTGATTCTGTCCGGCAATAATCCACAATATTATCAAAATCCACGGTCATGCCGTAGATGATTTCATGGATTTCGTTCTTTCTGACTATGTTGTTTATCTGTCCGCCCGAGAAATCATAGCGTGCGGCCAGGGTCTCGCATTCCGTATGGGAAAGGCCTGGCAGCTTTGATTTCCAGATCTTTATCTTCACCGGGAGTTCGGGTTTGCGGAATTCAATCTTGAACAGGAAACGCCTTTCAAAGGCCGGGTCCAGGTGGCTCACCAGGTTGGTGGTCGCGATGAAGATCCCTTCAAAATTCTCCAGTTCTTCCAGGATGATGTTTTGCATGGCATTTTCCGTCTGTGCCACGTTGGAGCGCCCGACGTCCTTACGCTTTGAAATTATGGCATCGGCCTCGTTGAAGAGCAGCACGGGCATGCGTTCGCTTCTTTTGGCATAGGCCCGGTAATCGGTGAATATGCGCTTGATGATCTTCTCGCTTTCACCAAAGAACATGGATTTTGACTGGCTGATGTCCACCTTGAATATTTCCCGGCCGGTTTCCCTGGCGAATTGCAGGACCGCCTCTGTTTTTCCTGTGCCGGGCAAGCCATGCAGCAAAGCAGTGATGCCTTGGGGCAGACCTTTTCTTTGCAGCCTTTTCCGGATTTGTGTAAAGTTTTCTTCCTGCAGCAGGGATTTGAGCAACTCCAGCTGTTTCGCCTCGGATTCGTTGAAAAAAAGTGCAACAGGGGGAATCGTTGCAGGTTCAATGATGTTTTCCCTTTTCGCACCGGCAAAGATCATTATTCCCGATTCCCGGAGGATGAAGGCCGAGTTGGCAGTCAGTTTCATGGCGGCATCGGAGAAAAAACCGGCCTCGGCAATTTCAACAAGGTCATGGGTTATCAGCTCATTTTCTTTGGAGATGAGCTTTTGCATGTAGTTGATCCTTTTGGGAACATTGTCGATGGTGCCTTTGAGGGCTGTTTCAATATCCACCGATTCCTGTCCGGAAAGGGTCTTCCATATGAGGTATATGAACAGGAACGTGTCTTCAATGCAAAAATGGTAATCATCAATCTTTTTGATAAGGGGATAATGCAGGTTGGTACGGATTAGCTCTTCTGCCTTCAGGAAAAGAAGCCGGGTGGGGATTTCTTCTTCTGACCGCTGTAAACCAAGCAAATAGAATTGTTCCAACAGGTCGATAATGTTTTTTGGCTCTTGTTGTGCGCTTTCCGGCACAGGGCTGTTGTTCACCACTGCCTGCACTATCATGTTATTGAACATGAGCGACTCGCCCGTAGAGGGCAAACCCGCCTTATGGTAATCACCTTTTGTCTGAAGAATACCCCGCGAAAACAATGTTTCAAAATGCCCGCTGTACTCCAGCATTTTCATGGGATTGCAGTTGAAATGGGAAACCAGGTCCAGCAACGTGACGTTGTACTCCTTGTAATTCAGCGCAAACAGAACGGCAATGAGCAATGCCTGCTCCAAAGATACCTGGAAATATCCGGCAATGGACCTGAGTTCAGGTTCCGCTTTTTTCAGAAAGGCATCGTTCAGCTTGCAATTCTTAGACTGCTCAAACACACTTCCCATGCTTCTCAACACACTGGTTTTCAGATTCTCTTCCATATCATTATCATTTCTAGCAGCACAAAGGTAGGGGAGAGGTACGACAAAGCATGACGCAGGTAAACCCGGTTTACCGCGCAAGAGAATTTTTACGTTTTTCAAATGCCTGTTATTCAGGTGATTAAATTTTGCAAATTGGGCGTTGCGCGGCAATCCGGGTTTACCCTGCGCATTATGGGAGCATTTGATTCCCGAATGCTGCTGCTATAAATGTCAGAAAATATTTTCATTCATCAGGAACTGCATCAGACCCATATATACTATTCCATTGTCATTGGTATACATTTCTATATCGTCTCCTACAATCACAATCTTTCGGAAGGAGTTATCAATCTTTCTTAGTGAAGAGGTCTCCTGCTCATTCTTTTCTTCATTGGGAATTGAATAAGCAGACTGAATATAGTATTTGTCGATTCCATTGGTGGCAATGAAATCAACTTCATACTGAATATATTCAGATTTACCGTTTACCATTTTGCGACATTCTACAACTCCGACATCCACCAGATAATTCCTTAACCTGAGCTCATTGTATATTACATTCTCCATAATATGATTCGGTTCCTGTTGACGAAAGTTAAGGCGGGCATTGCGAAGCCCAACATCGACTGAGTAATATTTGCAGAGTGATTCGTAGTATTTGTTGCCTTTGATATTATAACGCTTTGCACCTTCAAACAGGAAGGCGTCGACCAGATAACCTATGTATGAATTAACGGTTTCTTCATCGATATCGGTGTGTTGGATATTCTTTAGCACTTTTTTTACCCTACTCGGGTTGGTAAGTGAACCTAATGAAGAGCATAATGCATCTACAAGCGACTCCAGTGCCCGTCGATTCTTTACATTATTACGATCTATAACATCATCAATATAAGTTTTATTCCATAGTCTATGCAGGTAGCTCACTTTTTGTTCCCTTGTCTTCTGTTTGAGGATACCAGGCATTCCACCGTAGGTATAGTATTCTTTCCAGAGATCACGTTTGTCTTCTGTGCGTGCCGAGCAGAATTCTTTGAATGAAAGCGGATATACACGAATTTCGTCACCTCTTCCCCTGAATATGGTTTTGATCTCACTGGAAAGAAATTTAGAGTTGCTTCCGGTTATGTATACATCTATATTCTCGTGGGAATTAATTCCGTTAACAATTTTCTCGAAATTATATACTTCCTGAACCTCATCCAGAAACACATAATATTCTTCATTGTCGTTGGTAATCCTATCAAAAATATATTGTTTCAGGACTTGAGGATCGAGTAGTTTTTCATCCATTTTCTCATCTTCCATATCGAAGGAAACCGAAATGATGTTCTCCTGCCTGACGCCTTGTTCTAAGAGCCATTTTTTGTAAATCTTTGATAAAAGCCACGATTTGCCGCAACGACGAGAGCCGGTGACAATCTTCACTTCTCCATTTCCACGTCTGTCAATTAGTTTCTGAAGATAAACCGGACGTTCAATCAAATTAGTCATATCCATATTCGTTTATATTCCAATTCGGAGTTTACTGCAAATTTACAATAAATTCCGAATTGAAACACATCTCATTAGTTTCCACGCCGTTTCTGCTGCGCACCCGTGTTCCCATGCTCCACATGGGCGCTTTCAGATAATATTTTTTATATTTACGTCATAAAAGCTACTGTTACATTGCTTTCACTTAACACTTTTCTGCTTATGACATCCTGTCACTAATGCTGGATTGAAACTTAGTAGTAAAACTAAAAACATATGATCTACCAAATTTTGATTGTTTTAGACAAAATAACTCCAGAAATCTGGAGAAGGGTGCTCGTCCATGAAGATATGTTGCTTTTTGATTTCCATATAGTTATTCAAAAAACTATGGGATGGGAGAACTGCCACTTGCATCATTTTATTAAGGACGGCAAGTATTATTCGGAAAGGATGGAAAACGACAACTTCTGGGACGATGAGCTTAACATCGAGTATTCGGCCATGGCAGTTGGCGATCTCCTTAAAAAAGAGGGGGATACCATCATTTACGAGTACGATTTCGGGGACTCCTGGATACATACCCTCACTTTGGAAGCGATACTCGACCCTGCAAATACTACAACACAAATTCCCTCATGCATTGCCGGTCAGATGGCCTGTCCTCAAGAGGATTCCGGGGGACCTTTTCTTTACAAGCCATCCCGGGGCAAGGGGAAAACTGCCATTGATCTGGATGCGATCAATTCCCTTTTGCGCGAAGATGACTCTGACGAAGCAAAAGAAGATGACTCTGACGAATCAAAAACAGAAGTAACGTACAAAGATATTTTGCTCAAAACCATGACCAAGGCGCAAATCATTGAAGTCGCACGAAGTTATCAAATGAAAATCAAAACCTCGGCAAACAAAGAAATTTGTGCGACTTTTATAGAGCAGGAGCTCCAACAGAATCCGTCGCTGATGAGGAATGCCCTCTCTTACAATGAATTAAAAGCACTTTATGTTCTTTTTAAAGGCGTTCAGGATTCCCGGCAGCCTGAGGAAGACTCGTCTTACAGTTTTACTTTTGAAGATCTGGAAGGCCTGCTGCTCGTCGGGCTTCTGGATATATCTTTTGATCATAAAACAGGGGCTCCAAAATTTCAACTTCCCGACAATATGAAAAAACACCTGCTTCCCGAACTGCAAAGCAGCATAGAGGATCAGGCCTTAAAAAAAGCATACCATATAGAAAGCCTCTTTCTTGGTATGCTTACATTTTATGGAGTGCTCCCGCTTAAGAAAATTGAAGAGTTATTCAGCCATTTTTTGCCGGAAGCCCTGCCACTGACCAATCTGCTTGATTATTTTAAAAGCAATAGATTATGTAGAGAATACAACGCTGCATATTCCGACAAGCACCTCTTGTGTTTTTATTACAAAGGAATTCCGGATGCCAAACCTTTGATTGCTGAAATAGAAAAAAGGAAAGACCTGGAGTATGCCACATTCAAAGAAGATGAGCTTTTACAGGCATCCAAACGGGTATATTTTTACGAAAACACATATTCTCAACGACTGCTCAGGCAACTCAGTAAGTTCGACATCCCGGATATAGATTTTTTTATGCATGAAATTTGGGTTAACACACAGATAGAAACTTCTCTGCATTCTCTACTTGAGTTAATTTCTCAAAAAATCGTATTTGATAAAGTCCAGGATCTGCAGGAGATTTTGAAATACCTGATGGATTACCAGAATAATATCCCCAGATGGACTTTGAAAGGCAATGTGCCCGGGGATCTACACAAATCCAGTACGAAAGGTGGCAATCCTACAATCTTCCGTCAACCGGGCAGAAACGACCCCTGTCCCTGCGGAAGCGGGAAAAAATTCAAACACTGCTGCGGAAATAATTGAGAGAACAGAGAATAGAGAACAACTGAGAGCCTGGTAGGGTGGTTATAGATTCTGGCCGGTTAGTAACTGAATCCGAATGCCCAAAGGGGGATGACATTCAGGTATCCAAATTCAATGTCATCTTTGACCACATAAGATTTCCCGTCTTTTTCGATTTGTTTTTGCTGCTTGTTTTTCCCTCCAATTTCAAACGTATGATCATCAATAACAAAATCAGCTTTTTTTGATGATATGACTTCGTTCCTAACACGCATTTGATTGAAGAAGAAGGTCTCCCGCATATTTCCTGCATTTGATTTTTCTCCGGCCAGGTTATATATGATGTTTGTATTGTCCAAATATACCTTATCCACTTTTCCCAATCCGCGGATCCCGCCAGTCTCATTACGTAACTGACCTATCAGTCCGGCCTTTTCCATATATGAAAAGTAATCATCCAGGGAATTTCTGCTTGCACCAATTATTCCTGATATTTTGGAAAAATTTGGTTTAAAGGGGACACTCTCTGCGATAATGGAAAGCAATTGTTTCAATTTGCGGCTTGTTCCAACGTTCAAGTTGGCATATTGAGGAATATCAGTTTCCAATGTTTGTACAATAATCTGGCCTAATCGTATGTTCATTTCATTCTCAAACCCGAAAGGATAGTAGCCACGTTTCAGATAGTCATCAAACAATGGTAAGGGGTGGATAATGTCCTTTAGCTTAACTTCGTTATTGACTATTTGTTTTAACGAATATACATCCGTCTCGTAGTTGTGAAATAGCTGTAAATATTCCCGGAAAGAAAGCCCGTGCAATTTGTAGACTATGGCACGGCGGCTTAGATCTGCAGAGCCTTTAAGAATGTCGAGTACAGAAGAGCCGGTGAACACAATTTTTAAAGATGGGAATGAATCGTAAATGTTTTTCAGTTCGCGGGACCAGTCGGGGTATTTATGTATCTCGTCAATAAACAGATATTCTCCCGCAGACCTGTAGAATTCATCGGCCAGGTCTACGAGTCTGTTTTCACCAAAATACATATCATCTGCCGAAACATATAGCGCTTTTTTATGATCCAGGTTTTCTTTGATGTATTGCAGAACCATTGTGGTTTTACCAACACCGCGGGCGCCGATTATTCCAATCATGCGGTTATCCCACATGATTTCTTTGTATAAATACCGTTTAAAACCTGTGGTCGTATGCTGCAACAGCGTTTCATAAGTCTGATAAAGTGTTCTCATAGCTCTGCTAAACTGATTTTTACAAATATAGTAAAATGCACAACAAAATCAACAAAATAATAAAAAATTGTTGAATGAGTTGTGCAAAAGCGGGGTGGGGGTTACTCTGCCTCTTCCTTCAGATCCTCCATGAAAGCTCCCATCATTACGAGTTTGTCTTCATCTGGTTCTGCCATCCTGAATCTTACCGCATGTTCCGAGATGACACCAAATTTCTGTTTCAGGCTCGATTTCCGGGATGAAACCTTATGGCTGAGGCCAAGGGCCTCGGCATCGGCAAAACTGTCCAGATCGGCTCCCAGGTAGATGAACTGCCAGTTTTTGGTTTGCTCAAGTTCCCGGATCATCTCTTTTACTCTCCCGGAATCAAATTCGGTTGACGCATTTTCCTGCCCATCGGTAATGACAACCATCATCACCATGGATGCCCGATGCGCCGGATTGGTATAATGCGTCCGGTTTTGAATATCCCGGATGGCGTTGCCGATGGTGTCATACAGCGCCGTGAGGCCGCCGGGGGTATAGTCTTCGCTTGTCAACGGCCGGATCTCATCTATCGGGAGATCGCTCACGACCCGGCTCCAATTGCTGTTGAATTTGTACAACGAGACGGTGGCCTTGCCGTGTTCTTCCTTTTTTTGTTGCTCTATAAAATGGTTGAAACCGCCAATAACGTCCTTTTCCGTGCCTTGCATGGATCCGCTCTCGTCAATGATAAAAATGATTTTCAGATAATTCTCGTTCATAGTTGTAACCCTTTAAATTGTTTGTTGCGCAAAATTAAGGTTACAGTGAACGTAGAAAGGAGATTCACAAGCCTTGCGACCAGATCACAACCCGGGATCACAACCCAGCTCAAGGTTCCTGTATCACCAGCTCTCTGTTCAGAAGAATCCTTTTCGGTTCACCACGATAGCCGGTTACATAATAGTTCTTTGCAAGATCGTCGGCAATCACTCTCAGGAACGCCGCCCTTATCTGGGAACATTTTTCATTCACCGAGTTGTCCCAGGGATCGGTCATCCTAATAATGCTTTCCCCGGCTTTATCGGGATTCTCCCGCCGGGTTATCTGTTTGTAAATGTTCATCAGCTCCATCCGGTAATCGGGCAGCTCTTTGAACAGGATCCCTTTGGGGTGATTCAAAAACAGCAGGTACAACGCCTTTAGCAGCGGACTCATGGTGACTTCTTTCATGCCATAGTCCATCAGGTAAATCCGGTAATCACCTGTTATTTTCAGCCGGCTGATTATCCTGTTCTTCTTCTCGATTTCTTCCAGATATTCAATCAGTTTGCGCAAATACCCGGCCTCTTCAATTTCTTCAATGCTTTTCCTGAGATCTTTCGGTAACCTGAACGCCTCTTTCTCAAAATTTGCATCGGCTTTATTATCGTTTTCCTCTCCATAAACAGAGATCGGTTCGTCAACTGCCTCAAGGTTAAAGACGCTTTGCTCAATCCGATACCTTGGTTCATTTTTCAATGAAATAACTTTTGCCAGAATTTCATCTATCTGCTTTGGCGATTGAAGCTCAAAAGCATGGACCTCATTCAAATCCTCCGATGCATATACCAAAACAGGATTTTGGGCCGAGACGGCAAAGTGCTTTTTCAAAAACTCATCCCCGAGGTAGGGATGGTGGTAGTCCATAAGCCGAGGCAAATGTTCGTCACTCAGCAAATCGGACAGATTCACAACAGGAATCCCGGCTTTCTGAAAGCGAGCCGAGATAAATTGGTACTCCGTGGCAACTGCCTTCTCGTGCGGGCTTTCGTTGCCGGGCGAAATGTAAATGATGGCTTCAGACAGGTTCTGGTGCATTGCAATAAAATTGGATAAATAAAGATAGAGCTTTTCCCTCAATGTAAATCAAAATTCCTGTTGATTTCTCACATGGAAAAAGCCAGCCCAGTAGCTAATATTTACTGATTGCAAATCAAAACGCTATTCCAGAAAGCTGTCTGCCCCTTGATTATGCTGTGTACAAATGATCTGTGTGAAGGATGAGAGGCCGAGGTGAATGAGTTGTGCAAATACTACGTTCTTGTAAAAACGGCTTGCTTTATGTGGTTTTTTTGTATTTCATCAGTTCTGCCAGTGTGATGATAAGGGGGTTATCTTCATTATAGAATTTGAACTTGGTGATATCCACATTGATATCTTTTAATTCGGGTTCGAAGACTTCCTGGAGATGGAATACCAGATAGTTGCCGTAAAGTATAGTTGCGGGATAGTTCAATTTCAGGAGATCCTGACGAGAATAGGATTGGGCGTTGTTAGGTTTGATCTTCCAAAGACTGAGAGGGGTGTTCTTTTCCATCGAAAATAACAGAAGATACCTTGCACTTATCATTTCTCTGGTGATGGATGTCGTGTTATCCATTGAGCCTAATCCAATGCTGTAGATCATGTTATTAATAATCCATTGGTGATGCTCTAAAGACTTACAATAGCCAATCAGAACATACGTCTCATCTGGAATCAGGTCTCTGTTGGTGTTATAGGGCTCTGGGAGAGGTTCTTTTACTATGTTTTCTATACCAGGAGGAGTATGGTAGATGTCATAGGTCCGGAAGGCAATTTTTTCCCGCTGAGAAACTCTGTTAAGTAAATGCTCAACAATCTCCAGTATAAAGGTTTTTAATTCGCCTATGCCTGTATCATTTTTTGATGGACGAAGCGGAAAAGCTCCCAGGCCGGGAATTATCTCATGAAATCCCTTTTGTTTTAAGGTTTCGCGTCCGGGATACAAAACGTAAGCACCACTGGTTCTTCTTATGGCATCTTTGTATGCATGCATTTTAAGTACATCGGCATTTTTGTAGATACCTTTCCGATTATCTGTTTTCTCGTGATCGAGCTCTTCTTCGTTCATGTAGGCCTGAAAATTCAGGAGATTATCAACCTTGTATTTGGCATCGAAGTGCACGTGAACAATCAGCTCCTGTTTCTCAGCTTCTTCTTCGTCTATCCCAACGGGCCAGAACGATAGGGTGTAATCAGGTCTTAAAGTGACGGTCCAGCTTCCGGCGTGCGGATATTCCTGTTTGCCACTGAATGAACGGTTGTAGCTGAAACGAATGTTTAATTTTCTGGGCCCTTTGTCATAGATACCACTTAAGGCAATGAACTTCCCTTGTTTAATCTGAAGATTCAAACCGTCCTCGGATTCCTGAATCAATTCCGAAAGGCCTTTGGGCTCAATCTGAAAGATCTCCTGCAATAAATCCAACAGCATAAAAAAGAGCCAGTATTCATATAATACAGCCACATCTTTTTTACCTCCTTCATACACATCATCGCCTCCTTTCCAGATGAGTCTGGCTGCCAGATCCAGCATCAACCATACCCGCAATACCTCGCGGTAACCTTCTTTTCGCTGAAGTACGGGACTGTTCAGTTTTAACATGGCCGGGCGGGAAATGTTCTTGAAAATGCTATGATGTAATTGAATCTCCAGTTTGAGTATGAGCGCCTCGGATTCATGCAGCAGCTTAGTGTGATGTCCAATCACTGCTGCCCGGTGGATATCGGTACAAAGTTTAAGAAAAGACTCCAGAGCATGCTTGATAAAGCGGTTTTCCGGTGTGTCTACGGAATCTATCTTTCGTGCTACGGAAATCCTTTCAGGAAGAGACTCAACGCCATATTGGTGCAGGAAATGATCGTCGGGCAATTTGGTCCTCTTTCCCCCTTTAAGTATCTGTTTGATGTTGGCGTTTGAAAACCTTCCCGCGCTCCGGACATCCCTTTCTTCGGTGGTTTCTGCCCATCGGGTCACAGGCATTGAAACAATGCGGTGCACCGCCTCGGCAAATTCATCGGTCCCAATGACGGATTGAATAAAGGCAAAACGCTGATAAAGCGTCTGACTATCTTTGGAAAAATCAACCTCAAAATGATGCACTACAGGGGAATCAGCCTGCAACAACAATTCGGTGCATTTTTCGGTTATGAGTGCCAACATCTCGCGATAGTCATTCCGATACCCCGCTTTTCTCGATTGCACCTCCAACATGAAAACCCCTTTGGGCTTATCGGTGTCTTTCTCATGAATGGCAATTTCCAGGGTCCCAACGTAGATGTTTGGGGCGATGGTCCCGGAGTGAGGGATTCGTTTATGCGGCTTGACTATGTTGTCAATAGGATCCTTAAGAACGTATTTATCGCTGCTTAATTTGTAATCGTATAAGCAGCCTTCAACCAGTTGAAACCGGGCTTCAAGATTGGCATCCGGGTCTTCTACCGCATCGTAAAGCGTTCCCGGTGCACGTGCATCAATCCAGAGACACAAGCCTTCCTCAATGGAATCGAGACGGATTTCAACGGCCGATAACTTCTCCATAATTAAGCCTCGGCAAAACTGGCAAATCCGTTTTCAACAGCACCTCTATACATGCGGGTGATTTTTTCCAATGATAGGGGATAAAGGACTTCATGAGCCCCAAAATCAAAATCTGCTTTTTCGAACACGTCCTTGACAATGTTCCCGTTTTCTTCCAGACAAAAGCCACCAAGGGTTTCCAGAATGGGACAGATTTTTCTTCTGGAGCCATGTAATTTGGGTAGGAGTTTTTGCATGATGGCTATATCCATCTTTTCATTCGTTGTGAGGCTGTTGTCCAATACACTTAAATGATGAATTAGCCTGAGGATTTCTACAGCGCTGCGGTAACCAAACTCGGCCCCGGTTTTCTTCAATTCGTCAAAGAATTGGATGAGAGTCTCTTTAATCAAATCTATGTCTGCAGGATAGGATGACTTATTGGCCGCCATTTTCAGGAAACTGTAAGCCGAGGCTGCGCCTTTTCCGTTAAGTGCCTCTATGTCAATTTCACTTGCGCTGTTCAGGAACGCCTGCATTTCTTGGCTAGTTACCCTGAACTCTATGGTGTTGGCCCTGTCGAGGACCTTTGGGCTGAACATGTTGGTGGTTTCATCAATGTTTACTGTGCCGATGATAAAGAGATTTTCCGGAATGCCGAGGCTGGCAGGCACTCCGTTATTGACGGAGCCTTTGGGATAAAGCGGTATCTCTTTCTTTGATTCCATCACACTCAGAAAGTCGGCAAAATAACGTTCCACAATGCTTAGATTCATTTCGTCCAGAATAAGGAAATGCGGTAATGATGGATAATCTTTAGCATGAATAATCAGGTCCAGCACACCACTTTCGGGCTTGATGTATTCCTCGGGATTTAGTGCATTGGGATATCCCAGCAGCGGCTCACGATTGGTCCAGTCGGCCCCCACGGGAATCAATTTATACTGACTCTCATCTTCACAGATCCACTGGGCAAACGCCTGTGCTAATTTGGTCTTGCCCGAACCAGAAAGACCAGTTAACAGAACAAATGGTTTGGTGAGTAGGGAAGCGATGAAACGTGTAATTAATTTTTTTAAGTATTGCAGTCCGGCATTTGACAAATCATCATGGAAAGAACTGAGAGAAGATATATTTTGAATTTCATGACTAAACTCAATCATATTATTAGAATTAACGTGTGGTAAATCTTTGTTGAATTTGGTTTTATAAATGGATGAAATCAAAGTTACAAGTTTAGGGGGGCAGGGGGTCAGATAAGCTCCTTGTCTTAGGCTAAGTGTTCTGGTATAAAATACCTCTGAAACTTGTGCTACTTCGGTAAGAATTGATTTATTGCTATAATTTAGCAATTCATCTCTATTGATTTTTGGATTTAATTCTGAGTAGTCTCTAAGTGCTATTAAGTATGCAGCTCTATCCCAAGGTGTTCCTGAAAGTCCACTTGTCTTAATTGCTTTTTCTTTAACAACAGAAACTCCAGCAATTTCTTTATTATCAATAAAATGGAACACAATATCACCAACATCTACTTTTCGCATATTTTTATAGATATCTCCACCTCGTTTGTCTTTTTGTGGAGACCATAGCGCTTTACCAAGAGCACGTTCACCTTGAATTCTATCTGTACGTCCGTCGACTAGAGTTTTTTCAATCCAATAATTCATGATATTTATAGATTAAAATTCATATTTTATCTTTTTCCATTTTTTCACTGTTGGTTTTCTTGTGTACCAAATTTACAAGTGAATTGGGATATTTTTGGTTCTTTCATTTTCGGTGGATTCAGGCGAGGTTCTTTTTGTGGTTTATCAGGGTGACGAAGTCGGGGAGCGAAGTGGTGTCCTTGATGTCAAGGGTCAGGGGGATGAGTTTCCCAATGGGTTTTGCCTCGGCAAAAAGGGTTTTAATAACGGGGTCAAGGGGTAATTCAAGCACCCCGGGCTGGGTCTTGTCGGTGAAATAAAAGCCGGCCTTGACCAGGTTTTCCCAGAGGGAGATCCAGGCGACTGTTTTTTTTCTGTACGTGGCTTTCCCCAGCCAGGCATTTCCGTCTTTATAGTACCGCCATTCAAAGTCAATGCCTGCGGCAGTTAAGGATTGGAGTATCTTTTCCATGACCTGGCAAAGGTTTTGGTCCAGGATGCTTCTGAACAGGGCTTCACCGGGTTTTTGTTCCGGGTCCCTGAGGAGTTGTTTGGGGATTTCTGCTTGCATAGGGTGGGGTGTTTATTCTGTTATTTGGGCTGATCGGCAAGTCCTGTGTTAGTCTGAGCTTTTACTCAATTTAAGGAAATCACCATCGATGATCAATAATTTCACACCGTCCACTGTGGTGGAACGGTGGGAACTCAGCTCGTCAGAGACCACGTAGGTCATTCCTTTTGTCAGGATGAATTGCTGACCGTTGCTGAGTTCACTTACAAAATCGCCCTCCAGGCAATGGACAATGTGTCCTTTCGTGCACCAGTGGTCTGCCACATAACCTTTTGAGTATTCTACTATCCTTATTCGCAGTCCTTCAAATTGCACGGTCTGCCAATAAGCCATGCCGGTTTCACCTTTATGTTCCGTCTTGGGAATGGTTGACCAGTCGATGGTCTGGAATGGGATGTTGTTATTCATGGTCGCTGATATTTATTTTAATAGTTATATTTTTTGATCCTTTAAGATCCAACCTATTGCATTTTTCCTCAAAGATGTGATATTTATGAAGTATGAGGAATTCCCATCTATGTTCTTGTTCTTGAAGGGTGTTCCCTTACAAATGTTGAAATAGGCCACCATTTTGTCGGATTTCTTCAATCCTGGTTTTTGCAGTTGGGTCCAGTGAAAAATGCTTTTCTAATGTCTCACAGGCATAATCATTACAGAACGCGCAACTGTCAATATTTTTGTTGCTTGCACATTTTCTGATTTCACAATGTAGGCATCCTGAAAAAAGTCGCCCGGTACCAGCCCGGCATCCGTCACAATCGGATATTACTTTCATTTTTCAAATTCGATCAATTCAACCGGGGCTCCGTTATGTTCAATCATTGCGACTCTTGTTCCCTCACCCGGAGAATTCGAAGGTGAGATAATATTGAATTCTCTTCTTGTCAGTTCAAAGTCCAGATCATCAACTTCAAAGGCTATGTGCGGGACATTCTTAATCAAGCCCAAGACAGGACTATCCTTATCGTACCTCATCCATTCAATGCCATAGGGACTTGTGTCAAATCCGGAAACATACAATTTAAACTGAGGCAGGTATCTTTCATCATGAATCGGCTTATCCGTGGGAATTCCAATATGATGATAGCGCCAGCCCCATTCTGATGTTGCCAGCGGGGGTTCGCTATCTTGTCTTTTTTGTGTCATTTTTTATCGTTTTGATCATCATGAATCCACTTTTTTTCAAGATTTTTCATGTGTGCGGTTGTTTCGTCTTATGCCCACCAGCACCTCTATTCATCTCCCTTCAACTTGCTGTACACAGCCAGGTCGGTAAAAACGCCTCCGGTCAGCAGCTCACCGGCGCGTTCTGTGCCTTCCATCTGAAAGCCGAGGCGCTGGGGGATGTTGCGGCTGGCGGTGTTTGCCACCGCGCATTTTATCTGGATCCGGTTGATGCCCAGCTCCCTGAAGGCATAGTCGCACAGGGTGCTCACGGAGCGGGTCATGATGCCTCGGCCCAAATACTCCCGGGAAAGCCAGTACCCAATCTCGGTCTTTTTGTTGGCCCGGTCGGTGTCCTTGAAGCCAATGAGGCCCGCCATCCGGCCGTTCACCCGGATGGTGAAGGTGTATGCCAGCCGGTCTTCGGGGGCATTTACCACCGATTCCACAAAAGCCTGAGTGTCTGCAAGTTGTTTGGTGGTTTCCACGAAGGGCAGAAAGGGACCCAGGTGCTCCCGCTGGTTGTCAATGATGTTAAAAATCTCCCCGGCATCAGAAAGTTCCAGCTTCCTTAATACAATGCTATTGTCTAAGTTCAGGATCATGTTTCAACTTTTTACCAATCCTATGAATTCTCCAATAACCGTAAAATCGTCTTCCTGGTCTATGACAATGGACCTGTATGCAGGATTTATTGGTTTCAGGACTATGCGCTCGTGCTGCCATTCCCCGGTTTCCCTGTCAAATGATTTTTCGCTGGTGTAGGTCTTGATGGTGTAACTACCGGTGTAATCCACATCGTGCAGCCCTCGGTGTTGCACCAGCACTATCTTGTTCTGGCGTGATCCCACCACATTGGCCCTGAAAACGCACAGGCTGCCGTCAGGGATCTTCGGTTCCATGGAATGCCCTTTGGCCTGAACCACAAACATATTCCGGTTCAGGCGCCCCAGTCCTTCCACCTTCACCCAGCCCGATTCCTCGGCATACTGTCCTTCTCCAAAAGCGCCGCAGGCGGCCTTCAGCGAGTAAAGCGGGAGAAATTCCACGAATTGTGCCGAGGCGTTTACCTCGGCCTCTATCCTCGGCCCGGGAGGAACTTCAGGCTCTCTGAACAACGCAGGGACCCGTGGAAGGGCAGTTTCGCAGTAACCTGCAGAGGTTTGCGGATGAGCACTTTTCCCATAACCAGTAGCGGCCTGTGGACGGGCAGGGGAGAGTTGTGCTGCAAAGTGGTCGCGCAGCGCCTGGTCGCAACAGTAGACGTAGCAGCCTTTCATGCCCCGGGTCAGAAGGGTGCGGTAGGTGTTTTTTATGATGCGGTCAGCCAGTTGCAGGGCTTCCTGCGGATCTTCTCTGAGCATCGTTTTTATCCCAAAGATGGAGCGGTCCATGGAGGAACGTTTTGTTACATCAGTCACTACACGGCCGTTTTCAAAACGTATGTCGGGGCCAATAATGACGCCCACATAGTCCAGTTCAAGGCCCTGGCAGGTGTGGATACACCCGATCTCGTTGACCGAATCAGGGGCAATGATCCAGGTGCTGCCGTCTTTGGTCAGGTTCCAGCGCATGGCAAAATCGTATTGCGGGAACGTGATATCGTACGCCTCCGGATCCTTCTTGCTGGCCCAGTCCCAGCAATAGCCGGCCACCATCCTGGATTTGTTTGCCGAGTTCTTCTCCAGGATATTTGCCTGGTTCTTTGCGGAGTTCTTCTCCAGGATGAGTTTCCTGAGCTCCGAGGGGCTGTCCACAATGCGGAAATCAAATTCCTGCGGAGTAAGCTTTATATTGGCCGTTTCCTTGAGCTGGAGCGTGTTTTCCAGCCAGGCAAGGTAGCCGTCCGATCCGTTGCACCGGAACTGGGATTTGAGTTTGAGCCGTTGCACTCTTGCGCCTTCTTTTTCTGCCCAGCGGGCAATCAGGTTGGATTCGCCAATGTCTTTAATGTGGATCTGCTGGTCGTTGTCAATAAAGAAGACGGTGAATTTGGCGGCACGAATCAGTTCTTTTACCTGGTTTTCGCCCCGGTTCTGGTAGAGTCCGCTTTTCATGTTCAAGCGGTGCGCTTCATCCACAATGAGGGTGTCGAAAGTGTTCTCCTGGATGTCGCAGTAATCACCGCTGCCGCCAAAGAGGTTGTCAATCATGCGCTTTTTCAGGGAGCCGGTGAGTTTCACCTTGTAAACTTCCCGTGGTGCTGCGTTCTTGGAAACGTACCGTGTGACCTGGCCGCGTTGGGTGAGTTCTGCCAGCAGGTTCACGGCTACCACGCTTTTTCCCGTTCCCGGACCACCTTCCACAATCAGAACCATCTTTTTATCGCTACGAGCTTTGATGGACATGGAAAGTGCCGTTTCATAGACCTCTTTCTGCTCGTCTATCATGATGAATTCCCGGTTGCCCATGATCATGGCCGATATACTGTCTGCCAGCTGCTTGGAAGGCCTCAGACGGCCGTTTTCTATCCGGTACAGGATGTCTTTGCTGTCCCCATATTTGACGAATTTTTTAATGAATTCCCGGAGTTTTACAGCATCGGCTTTCAGGAAAACCGGAGCTTTCTTTATATGATAGCTGTAAAACGGGTTGGTGATTACGTCGTCCGGATTGTAGTTGTGTAGGTAGGCGCAGGGAACCAGCTTTATATTTTCTTCCTGGACGGTCTGGTTGTAACTTTCAATCAATGCAGCATAGGACCAAGCCTGGTATGAAGGGTGTACTGTCTCGGTTTCCCCGTGCTGGAAGCGGGTGCGGACCATGGCATCCTTGTCAGTCAGCTGGGCCGAGGACCATTGCTTGAGCTCAATGATGATGACCTGTTCCTGTTGTGCTTCGTCCAGCCCGGTTATGATAAAGTCTATGCGCTGGGAAGTGAGCGGGATCTGGAACTCAATGGATATGCCGGCGTTAGAGGCTATTTCATCGTCCCTAAGCACGTTGCCCATGTGCATCATGGAATTTGTCCACGACAGGACCTCGTTGGGCGAGGTGTGCCTGCCCAGGTGGTCATAAAAAGCCTGATTGATCTTGGTATCAATTTCGTTGTTCAGAACATCTTCCAGAAAACCTTCCTTTGTGGACTGGTAAACAATCATAGCATAGTATTTCTCAAAGCATTTCTCACAGTTATTCTCACAGTTCGGTATATTTTTTTGCGGTTCCACGAGCTTTTTCCCGGGGGTATTTTTGTCCGTTTTTGATCATCTTCTCCTCCACAATCTGGAAGATGTCCAGGTTGTATTTGTGGGCCAGGAAAAAGGAGTAGGTAAGCACGTCTGCCAGTTCTTCCTTGATGCGCCCGATGTCTATGTTTTCAACTTCGTGGTCTTTCTTCCACAAAAACAATTCATTGAGTTCGGCAGCCTCCAGCATCAGTGCCAGCGCCAGGTTCCTGGGATCGTGAAACTGCTCCCAGTCCCGTTCATTCCGGAATTCAATAAGTTTTTTGATAATGCGGTCGTAATCGTTCATAAGCTTGACAATAAATCTTTTACATCCAAAGAGTAGTAAAGATAATCACATAAATTAGAACATAAAAGCAAAAAGCAGGAGAATTTGCGCAGGGTAAACCCGGTTTGCCGCGCAACACGAAAATTGCAAAAAATAAATGCCAGATTTTCAGGCATTTGAAAATTTCAAAATCTCTCTTGCGCGGCACTCCGGGTTTGCCCCCCCATCAATGAAACAAATATGTGATAACTTTACCCAAAATATTATCATATATGGAAGCAGCTCTACCGATAAAAATTTGAAAACCTTAACAGTTACCATTTTATGAAACGGTATAGTATTATGCTCCTGTTCATGTTGCTTACCTTTGGCTCAGCAGGAGCAGCGAGCGCAACCAGTGCAACAGGATTGGTTGATTCGAACGGCGCAACCGGAGCGACCGGAGCACAGGACACCCCCGCATACTGGAATTTTGCCTCAACGCCTCCGCTTGGGTGGAACAGCTGGGATATCTTTGGCACTACGGTTACCGAGCAGCAAATCAAGGAACAGGCCGATGCCATGGCCAAGCACCTGCTGCCTGCCGGGTACATATACCTAACAGTTGATATCCAGTGGTATGAGCCCGAATCCAAGCGCCATTACTATAAACCCGGTGCGCCCCTCACCATGGACGAATACGGACGACTGACCCCCGGACTCAAGAAATTTCCCTCGGCGGCCAATGGAAAAGGATTCAAGCCGCTGGCCGATTACGTGCATTCAAAAGGCCTGAAATTCGGCATACATATCATGCGGGGCATTCCCCGCCAGGCGGTGGAAAAAAACTTGCCGGTCTTTGGCTCCAACGTGCGGGCGGCCGACATTGCGCTCACAGGATCGACCTGCCCCTGGAACCCGGACATGTATGGTGTCGATGCCACCAAAGAGGAAGGCCGAGCCTATTACCGCTCCATCATTGAGATGTATGCAGGGTGGGGGGTCGACTACATTAAAGTGGACGACATCGCACGACCTTACGATAATGTACAAAAGGCCGAGATAGAGGCCATTCGCGAGGCCATAGACCACACCGGCCGTCCCATTGTGCTGAGCCTCTCACCGGGCGCCACCCCCGTCTCGGCCGGTGATCACGTGATGCACCATGCCAACCTCTGGCGCATTACCGACGATTTCTGGGATCGGTGGGACTTGCTGTACGCGATGTTCGAGCGATTGGATGTGTGGACGTCGTACCGCGGCCCCGGCCACTTTCCCGATGCTGACATGCTACCGCTGGGAGTGATCGATTTTGGACGCCCCGCCAACTTTACAAAAGCCGAGCAATACACGCTCATGAGCCTATGGGCCATCGGCCGTTCGCCCCTCATCTTTGGGGGCGATATGACCCGGCTCGACACCTTCACCAAAGAGCTCCTCACCAACCCCGACGTGTTGAAAGTCAACCAGCATAGCACCAACAACCGCCAAATCTCCCGCGACAACGACCTGATAGTCTGGGCCGCAGACGCCTGCGCTCTCTACGCCTCCGCTATTGGCGCGGGTTACGCTAACGCCACAGGCACTACCTGTGTCTGCGCCCCCTGCAGTGCCGGTACCTGCACCTCCTGCAGTGCTGACGCCGCTCCCTGTTCTGGGCGCAACAACACCTGCGCTCCCGCCGCTTGCGCCCACTGCAGTGCCGACTGCGTCTGCGGCACAGACAAATACGTCGCACTGTTCAATGCCCAAAGCCCGGAAGAAACTAACACTGCAGTTTCCACCAATGGAAGGATAGTTCGTCTTGATTTCCAAGATATTGGCATCAACGGTCCTGCCCTGGTGACTGACCTCTGGACCCACAAAGACTTAGGCGTGTTTGAAAAAGAATTCAGCTGCGAGATACCGTTCCATGGAGCCGGACTCTACCGGATAAGTCCTGTCGAGTGAGTCCTTTCAGGTGATTGTGCAGGCTAGCCCTGTTGAGTGCGCAGGCAAACCGCCTCGGCTCATGTTCTGAAGAGACTCAGCCAGACTTGCCCCAAAACACCTGCCCATTTGCTTTCATTTGCGCAGGGCAAACCCGGTTTGCCGCGCAACGCTGTTTTCAGCAAAAATATACGCCTGTATTTCAGGTACTTAAAAATTCAACTTTTCTTCTTGCGCGGTAAACCGGGTTTGCCCTCTCTTTTGCCCTCCCTTTGCGGCACTCCTGGTTTTCCCCCCTTGCGCGGCACTCCGGGTTTGCCGCCTCTTTGCGTGGCACTCCGGGTTTACCGCCCCTTCTTGCGCGGCACTCCGGGTTTGCCGCCTCTTTGCGTGGCACTCCGGGTTTACCGCCCCTTCTTGCGCGGCACTCCGGGTTTGCCGCCTCTTTGCGTGGCACTCATGGTCTGCCACCCCTGTTGCATTCGCAATCTAAGGGTTGATTCCGGAATACCGAATACACGACTTAACTGCCTTACCGAAACCGGATACTTTTTTTTGCAAAGAATAGCAATGGAAACGATCTCTATATCGGATAGAGATGAAAATTGCTTTGGTCTTATTTGTTTTAAAATCAATTCACTTAATTGGAGATCGGTTACTTTGACAAAGTTGGGTCCATCTTCGCTGTTCAAAATCCCATTATTCTTTTGTTGTTCGTCAGATTCTTTTTGAGAAGGATAAGTTATCAGTCTCATAAAATTGCCGTATGTTCCAAACACCTTTTCTATGCTACTAATCGTTAAGAAGCTACGTGGGTATATATTTCCATTGGCATCTAAAAGATAGTGTTCGGGGATTATTTTTTCTGAATGAGAAAGTTTGCATCCTGGTCCGACAGGCTTCAAAGTCATCATTGAGTCCTCATGATTTGAAAGAAAATAGTATTTGGCTGAATTGTAAGGATCTACAAAAGAATGTGGATACACTTGATGTTTGACTGAATTTCTTATAACATAGATTATTTTTTCTACAAGCTTCTCATTACTATCCAACAAACCTGCACTATATCCGTTCCGGCCTACTGAGCCGATTGTATTGTGAACAGTATGATAATACTTTGAATAACTAATTCTCAAGGCGTGCATAAACCTTTGCGGATTTTCACTCTCAAGAATCAAATGAAAATGATTGGATAAAATATCATAAGCCCATATTTTAACCTCATAATAAAAACTATAAACTCCCAGAAGATCAATAAAGTGAAGAACATCACTTTTATCCAGAAACATACTCTGCCCGCCATTTCCCTGAACACAAACATGCCATAATTTTCCCTTCATATCTCACTCCACTTAAACATTGAGTTCAAATTTACGGTTTTCGGGGGAAAAAACAAAAACAAACCCGGTTTGCCGCGCAAAGCCTTTTTCGGCAAAATTATACGCCTGTATTTCAGACACTTATAAATTCAATATTCCTTCTTGCGCGGCATTCCGGGTTTACCCGCCGTTTTCGCAACACTCCGGGTTTGCCGCCCATTTCCGCCAATTTTTGCGCGGCATTCCGGGTTTACCCGCCGTTTTCCCCCCCTCTTTCGCAGCACTCCGGGTTTGCCGCCCATTTGCCGCCACTTGCCTTCCCCTAAGCAGCCTCGGTGGTATTGTTCTTTGCCCTGATCCTTTGTATCACCATTGTTAAGGAAACCCCAATGGCCATTCCCAGTGCGATGATGATCCAGAAACCGGCCTGGGAAGGTTTGCAGGTGATGTTTGGGTACATTCCAATATAGGTTGCAGCCGGTACCAGAAGGATGAGCAAAACAACAAGCGGTAATTTTTTAATTTTCATAATAAACTGATATTAAGCGGGAAATATAATGCTTTACGAAATCAACGCTCCTACCAATCCCATCAGGTTTCCAGCCATGTGGACGATGACGGCATAGGAGAAGTTGTTGTATTTTTCCTGGTAGTAGCCGGCAAACAGGCCTAAAATAGTAGTAAAGATCACGACCCGGACTACCAGGAAACCTCCGGCACCTGAAGTCAGCAAGACTAGATGTATCAGCCCAAAGACCACGGCACTCAGGATCACGGGCAGGCTGAGCCTGACTTTGAAAAAGCGGATCCCCCGGTCATGTAACGGGCTCAGCATGTTTTGCAGGAAACCTCGCAGGAGCAACTCCTCGGCAATGCTTGCATAAATAAAAATGAAGAGAAAGGTCTGGAGTGGGGTAGAGGCTTCCACCAAAGGATGGGCTTCGACATTTCCTCCGGCTAGTACAGTGATGACGGCCAGTAGGATGTTCACGATGACGGCTGACAGGAATCCAAACAGCGCCGGTTTCCAAATGCTTGTAGGCCACGGCATGGCCATCCGGAAGGGAACATATTTTTTTAATCCGAATATCACGGCTACTGTAAGGACCAGCATCACCGTGTGTGTGATGAATGAATTAGGGAAAAAAGAGCTCTCCAGAGTAAAATACTTTCCAGCCACTGTAGCAAGGGCAAAGATGGCCAGTGTGATTACCAGCCCCAGGATCAGAAGTTGAGATTTTTTCATTTCAGGTAGTTTTCGTAAAGATATTCATAAATTAATATCTTTAAATTTTCCTGTTCCTGAAATGTTAACATGGTCTTTATTACAGATTATCTAGAATTATTATCATGAAAACAACAGAACCTGTTTGCTGTCCTGAATTCGAGGTACAGAAGTTGGACAATAAGACATTAACATGGGAAGAAAAACCTTTCATCATGGAAACGATTCCCACCTGCTTTCACATTCCATTTCCCCCGTCCATCGGGAAGAAGATTGTAAAGATGATGGATCTGGCCGGAAAATCTGACGCCTGCTATACCGATCTTGCCGAGGCGTTGATTCTTTTCCGGGATCCTTCGGCTTTCCGGTCCGAGATTTACCTCTCGGTCACCAAAAAAGTGGAAGGTGCCAATAACACCAGCATCTCCGGGACATTCCAGGCACGTGTCTTTGACGGGAAATACAACTCCATTCCGCAATTCATCAAAGAAATGGATTTATCCCTTAAAGAAAAGGGGCTGAAGGCGAAGGACTACTGCGTGCATTATGCCTACTGTCCAAAATACGCTAAAAAATTCGGACACAATTACCTGATTCTCTTTGCACAGGTATGATCCTGGTGCGACACTTTATGCAAAATCCCGGAGATTCTCTTTGCACAGGTATAATCCTGGGGAGACACCTTATGCAAAATCCCGGAGATTATCTATTTTTGTGGCATGCAAAGTACCTTGCGTGCTGAATTGTGGGATAAATTGCATTTTATCCTGGGTCACTCGACCGACAGGATGATCCGTGGAGAATTGTTATACGACGGGCTGATAGAAACCGGACTATTGAAAAAGGCCCTGTTGCATGTTACTGAAACGCATCCTGTGCTACACAGCTCGTTCAGGGACCACTTTCTATATCCTTACTGGGAGATAAGGGATTATTCCATAGACGATATCCTGACAGTAACCCTTACGGATGATCCGGGGCAGGTACGGGACGATTTCATGAACCAGGTCATACCTGCTGACTGCAACGTGCAATACAAGGCAGCGGTCATCAACCATGATGGCAGATCATTGCTTTGTGTCATGCTCAACCATATGTGCCTGGATGGCAGGGCCCTGCATACTTTTTTCTACCAGATTGCCCTTTGCTACAGCAGGGTATGTGAAGGGTTGCCATTACCTGTTTTGGAAACCGGGAGCCGTGCCCACTCCATGATCTATTCCGGTTTGCCTTTCAGTGACAGGATAAGGGCAAGGTTACTGCTAAGGAACATTACGCGCCTGAAAGAAAAAAGAACATTTGCCTACACCAGGGAAGGCCCCTCTGACCACCTGCGGATAATGAGACAAAAATGGGAAGATGTAGCTTATATAAAAATGCGTGAAGCCGCAAAAAGGACAGGATTTACAGTTAATGACATGCTTCTCGCCTGTTATATACAAGCCCTTTCTGAAACCTGTGATTTCCCGGCAGAAAAACCGCTAACCATTACCTGTATGGTGGATAACAGAAGGCATATCAAACAGTCAGCAAGAATAGGCCTGACCAATCACGTGGGTCTTTTACAGGTCAGGATTGACCGCTACGGATCGACCATAGGAGATACTGTAAGAAGAGTCCACGAAGTCACAACCCGGGAAAAGAAAAAACGGTTCTTCGGACTTCAAGGGATACCCCTTATAAGCCTGGGCTATGTTTCCCCCTTTTTCCTGGTCAAACCGGGGACTCTACGTTGGTTTGTTCCGCCTGTACTGGGATTCAGCAACCTGGGAATCATTCAGGAAGGGCAGTTGAAACTGGGAGATCTCCGATTATCAGATATTATGTTGGTGGGTCCCTCCCAGTTCAAACCAAATATTACGATTTATATTCACACGGTAAGCAGCACGTTGGATTTCACAACAGCGGTACGGGGTAATGAAAAGGACCGGGAAAAGATACTGCAGCTCTTCGCCGGGATGAAAAAACACATGAAGGAATTGACAGGCGAATCCCCAGTCATAACAGACGAATCCCCAGTCAAAGAAGCATGAAAGGCATTATTGACATACTCCTGGAAAGGACCAAAGACTGTCCGGACAGAAAAATATTCAATTTCCTGGATTTTTCTACAGAAGAAAGAACTGTAACAGAGGTTACCATAGACATGGTTTTCAGAAACGCCAAAGCCATTGCCTGGAAATTGCTGGACAGGGGAGCAAAGAAGGGAGACCGTGTAGTCATTCTCTCTTTACAGGATCCCGGTACCCTATATGCCGTATACGGAGCCATTATGGCAGGCACCATTTTTACCATCATCCCGCCCCCGATAGACGAGGGAAAAGTAGAGCGTTTCATATCGGTAGTCAAATCCTGCCAGCCAAAATTCATCATTTCCAATTACGCCCTGGAACATGAGCGGCTTTCAAAAGCGCAGCCGCCACAGCTGACACAGCCACCACAGTTGCAACAGCCGCCACAACCGCCACAGTCCAATGGGAGGTCGCCGCAATCAGGTCTGAAGAAACAACTCCTGAGGCAGGCTTTTTTCGAAGCAATCCGTTTAAAAAGGATTTATACTGACCGCATAAACACCACTACACGGGGGTTTCCACTGCATACAGCCGCACCCGAAGATGTCATTTACCTGCAATATACCTCGGGCTCGACCAGTGACCCCAAAGGGGTGATGGTCACCCTGAAAAACCTGATGACCAACATAAACCAGGTGCAGGAACTGTATGACTATTCCACCGGGAACAGCCTGGCCATGTGGGTCCCGTTTTTCCATAACCTGGGATTGCTTTTCGGGATCTTCCTGCCCATAACGGCCCTGGAGGGGAGGACCTATTTTCTGCAAACCCTCCAATTCCTGCAAAAGCCCACGCTCTGGCTCAGGGTCCTTTCCGATTACCAGGTGAAGCTCACCGCAGGGCCCAACAGCGCATACGCCTTGTTCCCGAACATTCTGACCCTTAAGGCAGCCTCGGCATTTGACCTCACGCACGTCACCCACTTCATGAACGGATCGGAGTTTGTCGATCCGGTCACCATACGTTCCTTTGCGGATTTGTTCGGGATCCGGGCCGAGGCTTTCGCCTGTGGCTACGGCATGGCAGAGAATGTCTGCCTGGTGACGGCAGCGCACAAGAATCACCAGACCTTGTGGGTATCGGAAGATGCCTTGCGAAGGAACCGCTTCGTCCCGTGTGAACCGGGTCAGGGAAAGGAACTGGTCAGCCTGGGGGAACCTGTTAGGGGCATAACCATGATCGCGGTGGACCCCGCAACGGGAAAACCTTGTGAAGAAGACCAGGTAGGGGAGATGTACATCCAGGGGGATACTGTCTGCAAAGGCTATTGGGGAGGCGTCAGGGACAATGAGAATTTCCGCGCCCGTATAGAGGGTCATCAAGGCTATTTTTTCAAGACGGGCGATATGGGTATCCTCTATGGGGGGAATTTCTATATGACCGACAGGATCAAGGAAATCATCATCATCAACGGGCATAATGTGTACCCGGGAGACATAAAGGCCGCACTCAAAAAGAACATTCCCGCCTTATCCGCAGACGCTTCCGTCTTTTTTACCGTGGAAGCAAATAACAGGGAAGCTGTAGTGGCATGCCTGGAAACTGACAGGATCAATCTGGATTTTGCTGCTTTGGCTGCCCAGGTCAACCAGGTTGCTGCCCGGATATTTGAATTCTCGTTTTACGACGTGGTGTTCCTGAAGAAGAATACCCTTCCCAGGACCGACAACCTGAAGATCCGCACCCATAAGGTCAGGGAGCTGTATCTGCAGGAAAAACTGAGCCAGGGTGTCCACAAGCCACTTAATGAACGCAACGGCGAGCTTCCGCCGGAGGGAATGCCCCAGGTGTTGTTCAGCAGCAGAAAAAATGCCTCGGCCCGTGAAAAAACAACAAGCCCTGAAACTGCACTGAACGGTATTCATGAAAAAGTCAAGTCCGTGTTCGACAACTTGCTGGAAAGACAGGATTACGACCTGGACACGGGTTTCCTGGAGCTGGGAGGCGATTCACTCAAGATGGTGGAATGTGCCTGCCAGCTGGAAGAAGTGTTTCATATTAATCTGGATGTCACCCAGGTAGGCCTGAATGCTTCTGTGAACGGGATTGCAGAACTCATTCAGCATAACCTGCTGGAAGGGAACGGTAAAGCAAAAAAAGTCAACCTGCAGGACGAATGCACGCTGGACCCGTCCATTGCCCCCGGTGCCCCATATGACCACTCCATGAGTGCATGCAGGAATTTGTTCCTGACCGGGAGTACCGGCTTCCTGGGAGCCTTCCTCATCCGGTCGCTCATTGAACAAAATACCGGGAAAGACATCCGCATCTATTGTCACGTACGGGCACAGAATGAAGAAAAGGGACGGGAACGTGTCATAAGCAACATGAAACACTACCGTTGCTGGAAAGACGAATATGCACAAAACATTCAGGCGGTTACAGGATCCCTGGAGCAGCCGCGGCTGGGCATGCGGGAGGACGTTTACCAAGAGTTGAGCCAACATGTGGATGCGGTTTACCATAACGGAGCCATGCTCAATTTCCTGTTCCCATACCAGTTCCTGAAAGCAAGCAACGTGGATGGGACGCGTGAATGCCTGCGCTTTGCCTGTACAGGGAGGGCTAAATATTTCCATTACATTTCGTCCTATAGCGTGTATGACAATCCTTCCCACTTCGGGAAGAAAGTATATGAATCCGATCCCCTGGCTTCAGGAGAGGGTTATTTGCTCGGTTATTCAGAAACCAAGTGGGTGTCGGAGAAGCTGGCCCAAAGTGCCAGGGAGCGCGGCCTGAAAGCCTGCATTTACAGGCCCGGAGATATAACCGGGGATACCGTCAACGGCATATGGGAAATGAAGGATCTGATCAGCCGGCTGATCGTGGGGTGCATTCACATGCAAAAGGCCCCGGACATCAAGACCCGGCTCTTTACAGTACCGGTTGATTATGTAAGTGAAGCCATAGCCCATATCTCCCGGCAGGAAGGTGCCTGCAACCTGGCCTTCAATATCCTGAACCCGGAATCATTCACAATAAAAAGCATGGTTAAGGCTATCCGGCGCATGGGATACAGGATCCGCATCGTTCCTTACGAAAGCTGGAGAGAGGAACTGCGCGGGACCAACATCAGGGAAAATCCCCTGCGGGTGCTGGCTTCGTTGTTCCCGGAAGTTTCCGGTACTGCAGGCTCTGACTATGCTACAGTTACCTCTGATAATGCTGGTGCTGCCGATGTTGCAGGTGATTTAGGTGCTGCTGGTGCTACAGGTCCAGCCGGTGAAAACCTCCTGAACCGCTTCGGGCGGCTGCAACCCCGTTATGATATGACGAATACGAACAATTTCCTGGAAGATACGGAAATGCAAAAACGCTATCTGGGAAAACACCTGCTTACTGTCTACCTTAAGTACTTCATGGAGCAGAAATACATTTGATTTCTTACTTTTAAACATGAAAAAATTATTCCTGATACTGGCTATGGCACTCATATCTTGTACACCTCGCCAAGACTACAATAAGAAAGTATGGGCCTGGATGGTTGGCAAAACGACCATGACCAACGGGCAATGGGACTATTATTTCCAAAAAGCGGCAGAAGCAGGGATTGACGCCATCCTGCTGGAATGTCACGGAGGCTACCCCGAAGTGCTGGAAGAACCGTCAGACACGTCCAAAGCATCCACTGCTGCCAGTGCGACAGGTACTGATCCGGCCCCGGATTTCACAGACCATGCTGCCATCCAGATCATTCAGAATGCACTCCCGTTTGCGAAGAAATACGGGATAGAACTACACGCATGGATCTGGGCTATGAACCGGACCGAGCTAAGCCTGCGCAACGCCCATCCTGACTGGTACCAGGTGAATGCACTGGGAGAGTCATGTCTGAATATAAAACTATACAACCGGGAGCATTACCGCTGGCTTTGCCCGTCCCGTCCCGAAACCATACAATACCTGAAGGAACGTGTTGCCGAGCTGGCGCAGATCAAAGGCCTGGCGGGCGTCCATCTGGATTTCATACGTTATCCCGACGCCATCCTGCCTTACGGATTGCAAGAATCCCGCAACGTAGTACAGGACCGGGTGTATCCGCAGTGGGACTTTTGTTATTGCGATACCTGCCGGGCCTGCTTCAAAGCCCTGACCGGGGTGGATCCGCTTGACCTGGAGGATCCTACAGCAGATGAACGCTGGATGCAATACCGTTGGGACGCCCTCTCGGCAGTGACAAGCGAGGTTTGCGCCGAGATCAAAAAACACGGGAAAGTGCCTTCGGTGGCCGTATTTGCAACTCCCCAGGAGTCCCGCAAGCTGGTACGGCAGGACTGGCCCCGCTTTCGCAACGTAGACATTTTCTTTCCCATGATCTACCATAAATTCTTCAATTGGGAAGACTACCAGGTCCATACGGCAACCCGGGAAGGAGTGCAGGAGCTCAGTGAAGCCGGCAACGACGGGATCCTTTGTTCCGGCCTGTTCGTGGAACACGTCCCGCAAGACAGGATCATGGAATTCATGCTCTACACCCGCACCGGAGGCTCGGCCGGTATTTGCTTTTTTTCAATTGATAACATTGACCGCACCTACGGCTACTGGGCACGCCTGAAATCCGATATCGCCCAATTTAAAGAAGACGGGGAATCCAGGTGATTTCCAGAGTGGTAATTCAACATAAGGTTCATATGAAAGCAGAAGACGTTCAAAAGGAACTCAGGGCTCATGCCTCGGCAGAACGCAAAAAAGCGGTGGAATGGTATTTCAAGACCGGAAAAGGGCAGTACGGCGAGGGAGACATTTTCATAGGCGTGTCCACCCCCGATGCCCGCAGGATCTCCCTCAAATACCGAAGCCTTCCCTTTGAAGAACTGCAGAAACTCATTGCCTCGCCCATCCACGAAGAACGCAGCTGCGCACTGACCATACTGGTGCAACAGTATGAAAAGGGTGGGGAGCGTCAGGCATCCTCTGCCACAGCAGCCGGGAATGGACCTGCAGGTGGGGAGCGTCAGGCCGTTCTGGACTTTTACCTGCGCAACAGGCAGTACGTGAACAACTGGGACCTGGTGGACTGCTCGGCATCCAAGATCCTGGGACGGGCCATTCACGATGGCCTCCAGGAAGCTGCGATCCTTGACCGGCTGGTGGTTTCGGACATTCTATGGGAACGCCGCATAGCCATCATTTCCACCCTGTATTTCATTCAGAAAGGACAACTGGAACATACCTTCCGGCTTTCTGAACGGCTTTTGGGTGATGACCAGGACCTGATGCACAAAGCCGTAGGCTGGATGCTACGCGAAGCCTGGAAAAAAGATGCCACAGCCACAGAGGCTTTCCTCATAAGGCACTACCCGCAAGTTCCCCGCATGGCACTCCGCTACGCCATAGAAAGGATGGAAGAGGGCAAGAGAAAGCAATTCCTGAAAGGCGTTTTTTGAGAGTCCGTAAAGTGCAGGGGGATTTACAGTTATAAAGTGACGCATAAATGACGTATTAAATACCGGATAAATATTTGAATAGTTTTTAAGTTACCTATAATCTTGTCACGAATTCGAATGAATCATGAAACAACCTGACTTGGGTAAAAAGATCACTGAATTACGTTTGGCTAAGGGTTTGACCCAGGGCGAACTTGCACAAAAATGCAATTTGAGCCTCAGAACGATCCAACGTATCGAATCGGCTGAGGTCACCCCCAGGAGCTATACCGTGAAGCTGATCTTTCAGTGTCTGGATTACCAGATCTACGATTCATTTGGCAAATTCACCTATAGGCTGGACAGGCTGGCTTACAGGATACGAATAGGGCTCGGGCAATGTTACAAATATGTACTGGATTTATTTAACTTAAAAACACACACCATGAGAAAGATCACAATTCTATCCTTACCCTGTATTGCAATAATTTTTCTTTTTCTATTCTTAGGGACTGAGTCAAAAGCTCAGAGCCATGAAAAGATCATCGCCAGGATAGCTACACAGAATAACAAATTCACAAAATGGTTCAATACCGGCCAGATTGACTCTCTTGGATCGGTATACCTGGAAAACGCATGTATGATCCCCTCCAATTACCGGGAGATCCATGGCCGGGAATACATAAAAGGTTACTACAGCTTTTTGTATGCCACCGGATTTCGTTTCACTGAAAATACTTCCAGTGCACTGGTCATATCAGATTCCATATTGGTAGACAGGGGAGTCTGGAAAGCCGGCCAGATGACAGGAACGTATCTTACCCAGTGGCGTCTCTGTGAGGACGGTGAATGGTACATAGAAAATGAGATGACAAATACGGATCTTGTTGAAGAATGAGAACCTGAACTCCGGCAAATTTCTTGCCGAATCGCCGGTCGCATAATCAAAAATATCTATCACTCACCATTCAGAGCGGCCGATAGCCTTACAGCCGTTTCTTCATTTTCCACGATGATCATGGCTCTGCCTACACCGATCTCGGCCATGATTTTTGGCAGGGTATAGACCTGGTCATCAATGGAAATGGCGACTGTTTTCCCAATGTTGATCCGTGTCATTTCTGCCCATTTCTTTGAGCCTTCCTTAGTGAATGTGATCTTCACTGCGTCTTTGTCGGGTTTAGTGGTTTTCAAATCAATGTTGGTCATGGTTGGCTGTTCCCTGACCGCCACTATGCCATAATATTGTTTCTCAGGATCAACCGGGTAGGTGGTGCGCAAAAATTTCACCTCTTGTTCCACAGGAGTGTCAATGGTAAAGGTCGAGTCAATGGGCACATAGGCAACAATGGGGGAAAGAGAATCGGTACCCGGGATCAGATTGCAGAGCCCCGGCTGCCCGGCAACCGCGGAGACCGGAAGATCCCTAAGCATTACAGTTTCATAGATTCCGAAGGATACTTTTGGCTCATTCCCTTTGGGATTGTTGTTGCAGGCAAATGCTGTCAGCAACAAGGCAAGCATGATAACAGTGATTTTTTTCATAATAATAGCAGAATTATTAAACCAGGTTTGTAATACAAACGTGGTAAAAATAATGGTATGTTGTAACGTTATTTTCAGCGTTGCGTCAATAGACTGTTAAAAAAAAAGTAGATGATTATGAGAACTTTAAAAATTTTGATGTGTTTTTCAATTGTATGCTGCTCCCTAAATTTCCTTACGGCTCAGCAGATCACAACCAATCACAAAATGCCGGATGATATGACGGTACAGGAAAAAATTTACGGGCTGTCAAAATTATGGCAGGAAGTGAACTACAACTTTGTTTACCTGGAAAAGGTCGACAGGCAAGCCTGGGATCAGGCTTACCTAACTGCCATTCAGACAGTAATGAATACGGCCAATGACTATGAGTATTACAGGGAGCTGCAAAAATTCTGTGCCCTGCTAAAGGACGGACATACGAATGTATATTTCCCGGAAAGAATTGATACACTTATATATAATTCCGATTTTGGTGATTACAGGCTATTCCTGGAAAACGTTGACGGGGAAGCGATCATTGCAAGAGTGAATCAAAGTAAGAAAAATGTATTGCCGGTCGGTTCCCGGATCCTGGAAGTTAACCAAATCCCGGTATGGGACTATATTGATCGGCATGTGGCTCCTTATATCGGGTCATCAACAGAATATGTTTTGGAAGACTTGGCCGTTATGAGGTTGCTGGAAGGGCCGGTTGGAACTACCTATACTATTAAGATCATGAAACCCGACGGAAGTACCGCTACCTTTGATCTGAAGCATGAAAGATCCAATGAAAAAGAGGTATATCCACCCCTGGAGCCAGAAAAACTGATGGATTTCAAAATGTATGATCAAATCGCCTATGTGGCTCTTAACTCGTTCAGAAGCAACAGCCTGGATTCCCTCTTTACCGGAATATTGCCCCAACTGAGCCGTGCCAAAGGATTGATCATAGATCTTCGTCTGAATAGCGGCGGAAAGACCAATGTAGGCGTTAACATTTTGGAATATATCACCAGTGACTCACTGTTTTACGGTTCTTTATCCATGAGCAGGGAACACATACCCACATTAAAGGCCTGGGGAAGCTCTGTACAGCCACAGGACACAACGGGAAATGCCTGGAGAAAAAAATGCCTGCTTTATTACCAGGATAAAATGTATTATACTTTCGATTATTCTCCCTGGGTTTGCGGGCCCAAATCCCAACGATTTGTCAAGCCCACAGTTGTCCTCACCGGACACCTGACAGCCTCGGCCGCAGAAGATTTCCTGGTTTTTGCAGACAACCAGGAGCATATAATAAGGATGGGGGAGAAAACTTACGGAAGTACCGGACAGCCGTTTGTATTTGATCTGCCTGGCGGGGGATTTGCCATAGTATGCACAAAAAAGGATGTTTTCAAAGACGGCAGGGAATTTGTAGGTTACGGCATAGTACCGCATATTACAGTAAAAAGAACACTGCAGGATTATTACGATCAGAGGGATGCAGTCCTGGAGAAGGCGCTGGAATATTTAAACGAAAAGTAGAAGATACAATCAGATTTTTATGAGCCAATTGCATTTTAAATACAAGTTCTGGATCGAGGATCAGGATGGGATGAGTATTCTGGGTGATGGCAAATACCGGTTACTAAAGGTTATTGAAGAAACAGGATCGTTAAAACATGCTGTTGCCAAACTAAACCTTAGTTACAGAAAGACCTGGGACAAGCTTCGCAATATTGAGAGAAAATTGGGTTATCCCATTCTGGAAACGCAGCAGGGAGGGCCTTCAGGAGGAACTACCACGTTAACAGAGAATGCAAGAAAGCTTATGGAAGCCTTCGAAAAGTTGCATCGGGAGTGTGACCCTTACTTCAAGGAAACTATCCAAAAGATTTCAGGCACGGACAGCGCAACAACTGAGTAAACCAAGGATTCCATTAACAATTGCCATGCATATGTTCACAGATGGTTGGGAAGTTACAAGCGAATTGCATAATTTTGCAATTCGCATCATGTAAATTCTAAAATAACTATACCATGAACAATGCCGTCTACAATTTCCCTTTGCCTGAGAATGAACCCATACTGAACTATCTGAAAGGAAGTCCTGAACGCGTGCTGTTGGAAAATGAGCTGAAAAGACAATCCCAGACTGTCCTGGAAATACCGCTGATTATTGGCGGAAAAGAAATAAGAACGGGCAATTTTGGAGAGATCCGGATGCCGCACGACCACAATAAAGTGATTGCCAGGTATCATAAAGCCGGAAAGGCAGAAGTGGAATTGGCCATAAAGGCAGCACTGGAAGCCCGGAAATCCTGGTCAGATCTGGCCTGGACCATCAGGGCTTCCATATTGCTTAAGGCCGCAGAACTCCTTTCCACACGCTACCGTTCTGTGATCAGTGCCGCCAATATGCTCGGACAAAGCAAGAATATCTATCAGTCAGAGATAGATGCTGTTTGTGAAACCATTGACTTCCTGAAATACAATATCAGTTTTACGGGACGGATTTATGAACAACAGCCCAAGTCCACTTTTAATCAATTGAATAAAATGGAGTACAGGGCCCTGGAAGGTTTCGTGCTGGCTGTTAGCCCGTTTAACTTTACTTCTATTGCCTCAAACCTGAACATGGCCCCGGTCATGATGGGCAATACAACCATCTGGAAGCCCGCTTCCACGGCCATACTGTCCAACTACTATTTGATGAAAGTCTTTATGGAAGCCGGATTGCCCGCCGGTGTGATTAACTTTTTACCCGGACAGGGATCCGTTATTGGAAACACGTGCCTGGCTTCAAAAGACCTTGCAGGGATTCATTTCACCGGATCCAATAGTACTTTCAACGGTTTATGGACGCAGGTAAGTTCCAACCTCTCCCTCTACAAATCCTATCCCCGCCTGGTTGGGGAAACCGGAGGAAAAAACTTTGTTTTTGTGCACCCCTCGGCAAATGTAAACGATGTCTGTATAAATACCATCCGGGGTGCTTTTGAATACCAGGGACAGAAATGCAGTGCGGCTTCCAGGATGTACGTACCCCGTTCTTTATGGCCTGAGCTGAAGAAATGTCTTGGCGAACTTGCCGAAGAAATTAAGATGGGAGACGTTATGAATCCGGAAAATTTCATGAACGCCGTGATAGACGAAAAGGCCTTTGACAATATAAAATCTTACATAGATTACGCCAAAAGATCACCCGATGCCTCAATCATAGCCGGCGGCCAATGCGATAAATCCACCGGTTACTTTATCCGCCCGACCATAGTGGAAACTACCAAACCACACTTTAAACTCATGGAAGAAGAGATATTTGGACCGGTTCTCTGTATTTATGTTTATCAGGATGAGAAGATTACCGAGGCGTTGGATCTATGTGACACCACTTCTCCTTACGGATTGACCGGGGCCGTCTTTTCCACTGACCGCGTGGCAGCCGCTGCAATTTGTGAAAGGTTAAGGTATGCAGCCGGTAATTTTTATATTAACGATAAACCTACCGGCGCAGTAGTCGGATTGCAACCCTTCGGTGGTTCCAGGGCTTCCGGAACAAACGACAAGGCAGGTGGCGAATTCAACCTGTTGCGCTGGGTCAACCCCCGGACCATCAAGGAAACCTTCGTCAGCCCCGATGATTACCGCTACCCGTATATGCGATAAATGACCGGAACCAAGCATATGTAGTTCTGATATCACCTGAGTTTGTTCATCTCAAAGTGCCTGCGGGAATAGAGTAAGAATCCCGCAACTCCCGCTATATAGCAGACTGCCCCGCAAAGGAACGCAGCAGTATATCCAAATTGCCCGGCTATAATGCCGCCAAACAGGATCCCAAGACCGTTGCCGGTATCCCATGAGGTCATAACGGAAGAATTGGCTGTGCCTCTTTGTGTATTCGGGGCCAGGTTAATGAACATATTCTGGTAAGCGGGGTACATGTGGCCGTGTCCATATCCTATGATCAGGGCTGCGCAATAATATCCTATCTCGTTTTTTATCAAGGCAAAAAGAATAAAACCGAGGCATTCGATTATGATACCTTCCACCGCATTGCGTGTGATTAATCCCTTTTTCAGATTGCGTGCCCCGCTCAGGCGTGAAATGATGAGTCCGGATGAAAGGAACAGAAAGAACCAGGCAGAGCCTCCCTCAATGCCCAGTTCTTCCCGGCCATAAATGGCCACATAGGTAGTCACCACGCCATAGGCAATGGAAAACAGAACCATTTCCAATGCCAGGCTCCAGCCCTTTACCAGGAAGAAACGGTCCAGGGAGAAGGCTTTTTTCTCGGGTATGATCTCCCTGGATTTCAATTTGACCGGGATCAGGATCAGAGATCCTGCCAGCGCAATAGCCATAGAAAGCACAAAAAGCACATTGAAGTTGTTCGTGGCGTTGTAAATCCAGATGGCCACTGTAGGGCTTATGGCCGAGGCAATGTTAATGCTCAGACCGTAATAACCAATGCCCTCTGCGCGCCTTGATGACGGGAGTGAATCCACGGCCACGGTACTCAACGATACGGTTGATGCTCCGTAGGGTGAACCATGCAGGGTACGGACTACCGCAAACAAAACCAGGGATCCGGCTACCAGGTAACCGGCAAAAAAAGTGACACAGACGATGGTGCTGGCCATCAGGAAAGCCTTGCGCGGGAAACGGTCCACCATGTATCCGCTGAAAGACCTGGTGATAAGTGCAAACAGTGCATATCCACTCAGTACCATCCCGATTACCTTCTTGTCAGCCCCAAAATTGTCACTCAGATAGATGGGCAGCAAAGGAGCCAGCAGCATGAATGCAAAATACATCATGAAAGTGGCGATCCATATTTTTGTATAATTGGAATTCCAGAGCACCCCGGGGCTCTCTGCAGCGTTATTCATTGTTAGTCCAGTACCCTGTCATAAAACGGACACAAATATAGATATAACAACAAAAGGTTGAACCTTAGTTCGCCAAATCATTTATAAACACAAACACCTCCTGATCTGCTCTTCGTTCACGGTTTTCTGTTTTAGGTTTCTGATAATGAGTTTTCTTTCATCAGTTTCCAGGAAGTGGAAACTATTTCGGCCACACTGGGCAGAGAAGTCATCAATGATTCCGCATACCTCAATGTCTGTGTACCCTGCGACCCTGATATCAAGATTATCGGCCATAATGATTTCCTTTCGTGCATCTGTCTGATTCTTATTGATGTCGAACATGAATGACTTTACATTATTGCCCCAGAAAGCACGGACCCTTGGGGTATTAATATATGAAGAGGGTAGGATCATGTTGTTATCCAATATTATCCAGTTGTCAGGAACTTTATCAACTCCTGCTATGTGTCTCTTTTGTCGATAGTTTAGTTCGCAAAACTTTGATGTTCTCGCATTTAAAGCTTCTATAAATACATGAGGCACAAGCTGGTCCATAAATACGTAGAAGACACTAGAATAGGGATAGGCTAAAGGATATGTGGCTACGTAATGATGAACTTGATTCTTCATTATGTATCTTAATTCGTTCAAAACAGATTCTCTGCCCGAAACCTTAATTTTGGATATTTTAAAAGAATCTCCAATGGAATAACCATACTTTGCGGAGTAATAAAGTGAGTAGGCTTTACGTAGTTTTAAGATGGAATCATCAACCGCCTTCTCGTCTGCACTTTCCACAATAGAGTGAAAATGTGTGGACATTGTAGTTTCTGCAAGAACTTGCAGTTGATACACGAACGTTGAAGAAGCGAACTTGTTGTTGAAGAAAACGTAGTCACCATTCTCCCTGAACAGCACATTTTCTCCCTCACTGAATACATGATACATTTTATTCATAACATAATAATTTTACCGGGTGTATTAATAAAGCTAAACGAGAGTCAAGCTTAAGTAAAAACGTTTCCGGAGGTTATTAAAAGATTGACCACGGGCAAAAACACCGTGAAAGTGCCCGTGGTGGGTATGTTTTAGGGCTGACCACGGGCAAAAACATGGGATAAGTGCCCGTGGTCATAATTTTCAAAGAACGTAAATTTTTACAAACAACACATAATGAGGATTTTATAAAACATCCTTCAGGCTATCCAAATGCACCACGGGCAAAAACACCGTGAAAGTGCCCGTGGTGGGTATGTTTTAGGGCTGACCACGGGCAAAATCACGGGAAAACTGCCCCTGGTGGCCCATATCTATCAAACTTCTATAAAATCCGTAGATTTTACGTCCGTTAAATAAAAATCAAGACCACAAGTTATCTTTATAAGCAAAAGCGGATAGGGCATCACTGCCTGCCGCACGAATAAAAATTCACGAGGTCAACGCCTCAAATAATTTAAAAAGCTATGAGACAAGTATGCGGTCTTGATGTACACAAAGATAGTGTTTTTGTGTGCATTATCAACGACGAAGGCGTCGTTTTCCAAGAAAAGTTTGGGGTCCTCACGAGCGACCTGAATCAGTTGGTTGCGATACTCTCTGAGCACCAAGTTGGGGAAGTATGCATGGAAAGCACCAGCATTTACTGGATGCCGATATGGCGGGTGCTGGAGCCCTGCTTCGAGTTAAAACTGGTGAATCCGTATTTCATCAAACAGTTGCCCGGCAAGAAGAGCGACGTGAAGGATGCAGAGTGGATAGCCACCTGTTTATTGAAGCATCTGGTCAAAGGCAGTTATGTTCCGAATGATTGCATTCAGCAGCTGCGACAGTATGATCGACACATTTTCGATCTGAACAAGGATATCGTCTACAAACTGACCAAACTGGATGCGGCATTGCAGCGCTGCAATATCCGCATCAGCAACTATGTCAGCACGACGAACGGAAAAAGCTACCAAAAAGTTGTGCAACTCATTTCAGAAGGAATAACCGATCCTGAAGAGCTGCTCAAGGTGATACATGGTCGTACGATTTATCGAACTGGCACAGAGGCCATCAAAGGCTCTCTTAGTGGAGTCATCACAGAGGTCGACATCGACATCATAGGGCAACTGCGCGATGAAGTGGCTCTAGCCAACAGGCATAAAGAGCAGCGCCAGTCCAGGATGGACCAACTTTGTAGAAAGTGGTTCCCAAGGCAACTTGCGAACCTTAAGACAATCCCGGGAGTCAGGGACCGTTCCGCCACGGCTATCATTGCAGAACTGGGCGTAGATATGTCATCGTTTGAAGATGCTGCCCATCTTGTATCCTAGTGTGGCCTGAAGCCCCGCAACGAGGAAAGTGCCGGCAAGATAAAGTCCCGAAAGATCACTCATGGAAACAAATACTTGAGGAAAACACTCATTGAATGCGCTTGGGCTGCCAGCAAAACACAAAACTGCTTTTACAACAAATTCAGCTACCATCAAACCATTGTCCGCAGAAAGAACAAAATGAAAGTGCAGGTTGCCATTGCCCGCAAGATGCTTACGGCAATCTGGTTCATCCTTCAATATAATGTCTCTTATAGGGATTTCATGTTTGATATTATTCCAGCTCAGTAATGAGTCAGTCTAATATATACCGCATATTGTAAGGTCATTAAATTTGTGGTGGCAAAGACCCCGTTTTCAAACTGGCTAACGCTCTATGCGGCTTAGGACGTCCGTTTGAGAGTTGCATCTAGTAGAGGAAATTGTTTTATTATTATCATGCTTACAAGACCTTCTGTCAGGGGGCGGCTATGCGCTTTCGTGATGCCATATCCGCTTACAGCTTTCTTCTGATAGTACAAAGCTTAGATTTATAGAGGAATTTAGCAAGAAAACAGGCTTGTCATTACTTTCCTATACAGAAACGCCCAAAGATCTCACCCAAGATGTCATCCGGGGTAATCTCACCGGTTATGCTGCCGATATGGTGCAGGGCCTGGCGCAGGTCCGGGGTGAGCAGATCGGTGCTCAGCCGGGCATCCAGGCCTTCGCGAACGCGTTGCAAGGCTTCTCCGGCAGCACGAAGTTCCTGGTAATGGCGCAGGTTGGTCAGTATGATGGCGTTCCGGTCCAGATCCGGCCGGATTTTGGCTACTAAGGTGTTCTTAATGTCCTCAATACCAACACCTTTAGACGCAGATACCGGTATGATAACAGCGTTTGATTTGCAGAGTGTAACATAAGTGTTACATAGTGTGTTCATAAATCCAGCCAATGTAACATCTATGTTACATACTAGGTCAATTTTATTAATAATGAACAAGATGTGTTCATTTTTAAACACAGCAACCGATTGCAGGCTTTCAGTGTAGGTTTCCGGCCGGGAAGCGTCCAGAACAAGCATCAAAACGGCTGCAGAACGGATGGTTTCCAGGGAACGTTTCACGCCCAGCTTTTCAACATGTTCCTGGGACATTTCGTCCACCTCGCCAATATGCCGAAGCCCGGCCGTATCGATGAACCGGAAGGGGATCCCATCCACCACCAGCACATCTTCAATGGTATCGCGCGTGGTACCAGCCACCGGGGTTACCAACGCCTTTTCCTCGCCCAGCAAGGCGTTCAGCAGGGTGGATTTCCCGGAGTTCACCAATCCGGCAATGGCAACCGGGACGCCTTTTTTCATGGCATTTCCCATACTGAAAGAATCGCAAAGTTTGCCGATGCGTACCAGCAGCGAATCCACCAGGGAGCGTAGCTCCTGTTTGTCTGCAAATTCCACGTCTTCATCGGAAAAGTCCAGTTCCAGTTCCATGAGCGAGGCCAGCTCCAGCAGACGGGACCGCAGCACGGAAAGTTCCTGGGAGAAAACGCCCCGCATCTGGTCCATGGCCAGTTTGTGGGAAGTGCGGTTTTCCGAGGCAATCAGGTCGGCCACAGCCTCGGCCTGCGCCAGATCCATCTTGCCGTTCATGAAAGCACGCTGGGAAAATTCCCCTGGACCGGCCATTACTGCACCGTTTTCAACCAGGGTACGCAACAGGGCGTCCTGGATGTAAAGTGACCCGTGGCACGAGATTTCCACGCTGTCCTCGCCCGTGTAGGAATGGGGTGCCCTGAAAACGCTGAGCAACACCTCATCCAGCAGTTCCCCGGCCGGGTCGTTCACACGCCCGAAATACGTGCGGTAACCCTCGCTTTGTGCCAGATCCGGGCAGGCAGACGAATGAAAGACTTTCCCGGCAATCTCCAGCGCCTGTGGCCCGCTCATTCGTATCAGCGCCAAGGCGCCCACGCCGTGCGGGGTAGCCGGAGCGCAAATGGTCGTAACCGGTGCGTAAATGGACGTGGCCGGTTCGCTATTGGTGCCGGAATTGCCAGATGTCCCGGTGCTGCCGGTTACGGGTTCTTTTGTGTTCATGATATATGCAGGACTTTCTCGGCAACAACAATATTTTCAACGTGGTGCGTATGGGGGAACATGTCTGCCGGCTGTACGTGCGTTATCCGGTACTGCTGCTGCAACAGGGCCAGGTCGCGGGCCTGGGTGGCCGGGTTGCAGCTCACATATATGATCTTTTGCGGAGCCGTTTCCATCAAAACCTTCAGCACATCCTCATGCACCCCGGCCCGCGGGGGATCCAGCACCACCACATCGGGATAACCCTTTGAAGCAATGAAATCCTCCGTCAGCACATCCTTGATGTCTCCGGCAAAAAAGACGGCATTCTCAATATGATTTGCCGAGGCATTCTCCCGAGCATCTTCTATAGCCTCCTGCACGTACTCGATGCCTGTCACGCTGCGGCAGTGCCTTGCCAGAAACAGGGCAATGGTTCCCGTCCCCGTATACAGGTCGTACACCGTTTCATCGCCCTTTAGGTCAGCATATTCGAGTACCTTCCGGTACAGCTGCAGCGCCTGGAGGCTGTTGGTCTGGTAGAAGGATTTGGGGCCGATTCGGAATTGCAGGTCATCCAGGGTTTCCACAATATACGGTTTTCCCGCATAATGGATGGCTTCCTGGTCTGAGAGGCTGTCGTTAAGCTTGGTATTGATCACATAGTGCAGCGATGTTATCTGCGGGAATTGCTGCATGACATGATCCAGCAGTGCCTTGCGGGCCTCATGGTCTTCTCCTGCGGCCGGGTTATCGTGCGCAAAAACCACTACCACCATGACTTCTCCGCTCAGAATGATGCGGATCATCAGGGTACGCAGGAATCCGGTTTGTTTCCGGAGATCATAGAAAGAGAGACCTTTTTCTATAGCGTAATCCCTGATGGCCAGGCGTATGGCATTGGAAGGCTCTGCTTGAAGGTGGCATGTTTCAATGTCCAGGACCTTGTCAAACCGGCCTCGGACGTGAAAACCCAGGGCAGGAGCAGGTAGGGGCGGGAATTGGTCCTGGGGAAGAGGCACAGGCAACGGCAGATGGTCAACTTCCTGTTCCGTTGTGAATACAGGTCCCGGAACCGTATAAGCGGAAGTAGTAGCAGTAACAGTAGCAGTAGCAGTAGCAGTAGTAGTAGGAGTAGGAGTAGGAGCAGGAGAAGCAGTAGCTGGCACCCACCGGTTGTTGGAGAAGGTGAATTCCAGCTTGTTACGGTACTGTACCGTTTTTTCAGAACCCAAGATGGGGTGCACAGGAGGTAAGGTCAGTCTACCAATCCTGGTCAATTGGTCAATCACTTGTTGTTGTTTGAATTCCAGCTGCTTATCGTAGGGTATGGGTTGCCAGCGGCAGCCTCCGCAATCCCCGAAATGGCTGCAGAATGGCTCCAGGCGCATGGGTGAAGGCGTTACCAGTTTCAGTATGTTGCCTTCCATATAACTACGTCTCTTGTGAGTTACCTGTACATCAACAATGTCACCTGGCACGGCCATGGGCACAAAGAGTGCCTTGCCATTGACATGGGCCAGGGCATTGCCCTCGGCTGCTACTGATTCTATACAGATATTTTCCAGGATTTCCCTGTCTCTTTTTCCCATAAGGTTCATTTACAATTGGCAAAAATGCGAAAAAAAAAGCGTATTTTAGGAGAATTAATAAAACAGCCAGACCATGAAAACGTACATTATCTTAAAAAATGCATTCAAAATGCTGATAATGAGCATTTTGTTTGTATCTGGAGCTGTGTTTTCATTACAGGCCCAGGAGAATACGTTATATATCTCCGGAAAGGTAGTGGATTCAGAAACAAAACGTCCGATGGTTTTTGCATCGGTTAGTATACAGGATGTTGGCATAAGCATTGTCACGAACGGAGAAGGTTTCTTCACCCTGAAATTTTCCCGTGTATATGAAGACAAAAATGTAAATATCAGTTATTTAGGTTATCATACAAGTGTTATACCCGTCAAACAGTTCCTGGGCCAGGAAAAAACACCAATCATAGCCTTGATACAGGCTGCGTTGCCCATACCCATGACCACGGTAAGGCCGCAGGATCCCCTGGAACTGGTCCGGGAAGCTTTCCGCAGGATAAAGGACAATTTTCCGCAGGATAGAATGCAGATGACAGGTTTTTACCGTGAAATGATCCGCAAAGGCAATACGTATGTCACACTGTCGGAAGCCGTCGTGGACGTGTATAAACCACCGTATACACCCACATTTGCCGTCGACCAGGTGGGCATCTACAAGGGTCGTGGAAGTGTTGACTGGGCAAGGATTGACACGGTTTTCGTCAAATTCCAGGGCGGCATCCGCTCGGCTCTGGAACTGGATGTGGCCAGGAACCTCTTCATGGGTGTGAACCTGACAGAGGTGGATAAGTTTTACGATTTCAAGATTGAAAATCCCGTTCAGATGAACGACCGCATCAATTATGTGATCTCGTTTGACCAGAAACCCGGCCAGGAAGACATACTGTTCCGGGGCAAGATGTTCATTGATGTGGAAACCATGGCGATTTCCCGCGTTGAATTCAATATCAATGTCGAAAACCGGCCACAGGCGACGGCCATTTTCATTCGTAGGAAACCTGCAGGCTTGAGGGCGCAGGTGGAATACGCCGCCTATTTGGTACAATACCAGCAGATACCGGGAGGACAATGGGTATTCAATTATTCCAGGACGGATTTGAAGTTCAATGCCAAGTGGGACAGCAAACTGTTCAGGCAGAATTATACCATCACCTCGGAAATGGCCATGACCGAGTACAGCCGGGAATCTTACAAGATCCCGCAGGAGAGCCGGGTCAAGACGACAGACATCACATTGTACAGGGTTGCAGATTTTGAGGATGCTGAATTCTGGGAAGATTACAACATCATAGAACCAGAATCTTCCATCGAGAATGTGATATCCCGTATAATACGGCAACTAAAGCGCCGCCAGCGCTAAAAGCCTATAAGTACTATTATGCGAAGAATACCGCCGATAATTGTAAAATGCACACAATTTATATTATGTTAAATAGGTTTTTTACAATAAAAAAAAGAACTACATGCTGAACAGCAACATTCCCCTGGCTGAACGCATGCGCCCCTCCTCTTTCAGCCAGTTTGTGGGGCAGGAACACTTGGTGGCTCCGGATGCCGTATTGCGAAAAATGATCGAAAGCCGGAACCTTGCCTCATTTATCCTCTGGGGACCTCCTGGTGTCGGTAAAACGACGCTGGCACGCATCATAGCACAAGACCTGGAACGTACCTTCTACAGTCTGTCAGCAGTAAGTTCTGGAGTCAAGGACGTTCGCCAGATCATCGACCGTTCACGTTCAAATAAGATGTTCCAGAAAAACAGTCCCATCCTGTTCATCGACGAAATACATCGTTTCAGCAAATCACAGCAGGATGCCCTCCTGGGTGCCGTGGAAGACGGAACTGTTGTCCTTATTGGTGCCACTACCGAAAACCCTTCTTTTGAAGTGATCTCTCCCCTGCTTTCACGCTGCCAGGTTTACGTTCTTAAACCACTGGGCGTAAAAGATTTAGAAACTTTATTTGAACGGGCTCTGAAAGAAGATGAATACCTGAAAACGTTGAACATCCAGGTTGAAGAAACCGAAGCCATCTTCAGGCTTTCCGGCGGAGATGCACGTAAGTTGTTGAATATTATTGAAATAGTTGTTTCCAGCTACGATCAGGGTGAGACCATCGTCTTCAATGATGAAGAGGTGCAGAAGCGGTTGCAGAAAAATATCGTGCTTTACGACAAGAACGGAGAGCAGCACTACGATATCATCTCGGCTTTTATCAAAAGTATCCGGGGAAGCGATCCGAACGGGGCGGTTTACTGGCTGGCCAGGATGATTTCGGGCGGAGAAGATCCCCTTTTCATTGCGCGCAGAATGGTCATCCTTGCTTCTGAAGATATCGGTCTGGCGAATCCCAATGCCTTTCTCATGGCCAATGCCTGCTTCGACGCTGTTCACAAAATCGGAATGCCGGAAGGCCGCATTCCCCTCTCCCAGACTGCCATATATCTTGCCACGAGTGCCAAAAGCAACTCGGCCTATAGAGCCATTGAGGAAGCTTTTGAAAGCGTCATGAGACACGGAGATTTGAGTGTGCCGCTGCATTTACGCAATGCCCCCACCGAATTGATGAAAGAACTTGGGTATGCCAAAGATTATAAATATGCACACGATTTTGAACAGAATTTTGTGATACAGGAATTCCTTCCCGCAGAGATCAGTGGTACCTCTTTCTACCATCCACAGGACAATGCAAGGGAAAAAGAGATAAGCAGGTTCCTGGAGCGCTGGGGAAACAAATATTCAAAAGTGTAATAAAAAATATACTATCTTTGATGTTATGGATCTGGATAATTTTTTTCTAATAGCCGGCCCTTGTGTCGTGGAATCTGAAAAACTATGCATGGAAGTGGCCGAAAAGCTTTGCTTCCTGACTGCAAAGTACAACTTACGCCTGGTTTTCAAGGCTTCCTATCGTAAAGAAAACAGGACACGGGTAGATTCGTTTACCGGGATTGGAGACCACCGGGGACTGGAAATACTGCAAACAGTAAAGAATTATTTCAACCTTATTGTCACCACAGATGTGCATACACCCGATGAAGCCCTTATGGCTACAGAGTACGGGATTGACATAATCCAGATTCCCGCCTTTCTCTGCAGGCAGACATCATTGCTGAAAGCTGCAGCTCAGACTGGAAAGGCAGTGAATGTGAAAAAAGGCCAGTTTCTGTCTCCCACCCAGATGCAGTTTGTTGTAGAAAAACTGCTCCAATTTGGAGCCACTATGGAGCGGATCATCCTTACAGAAAGAGGCACCCAGTTTGGTTATTCAGACCTGATCTTTGATGTGCGCAGCATCCCCATCATGAAAAGACTGAATGTTCCCGTAGTCCTTGACGTAACCCATTCCCTTCAGATGCCAAACCAGGTCAATGGCGTAAGCTGCGGAGATCCATCACTTATATCAACTTTGGCGGCAGCTGGTGTGGCAGCCGGTGTGGACGGCCTGTTTGTCGAAACCCATCCCAGGCCGATGGATGCCCTTTCGGACGGGAACATCATGCTGCCGCTGGATCAGATGGAATCATTCATACGCAGGATCATAGCCTTTCGCAAAACGTACCTCAATATTGAAAAAGAATCCAATACTTGAAATAAATGACACACATCCAGGACCTCAACACACGTTATGAGAATCTGCCGGTTTTCATATATGATGACCAGGTAGAAGCTTCAACATACCTTGTTGACACCATACTGAACCTGTTAAGCCTTAAAGAATCCCAGGGAAAGAAACTCGTGCTGGGCCTGTCAGCGCGTACGGTCATGATTCCGTTATATGAGCTTTTTGCGCGCGCTTATGAGCATGGCAGGTCTTTCAAGAATGTAGTCATTTTCGGTATAAACGAATACTATCCTTTGTCTGAAAACGAGATACAGTCTCATTACCGTTTCCTGAGAGAATACCTTTTCGATGTGCTGGATATTCCTAAGAACCAAATACATTGTCTTAAAGGGGATATTCCCCGCTCCCAGGTATCACGTCATTGTGCCGATTTTGAAAAGAAGATCGCCTCATACGGAGGTATTGATGTATTGATAACTTCAGGGATGGGTTCCAATGAACCAGGTTCCCACTACAGCTCCCGAACGCGTTTGATCACCCTCAATACAAATACCCGCATAGCCGCTGGCAGTGAATTCTTTGGGGTGGATTTCGTTCCCAATTATTCGCTGACTATGGGAATTCAAACCATTCTGGAAAGTAAAACCATTTATTACCTGGCCTGGGGAGAAGGAGAATCCAAAGCAATCAAGGACCTGGTAGAGGGAAAGGTAGACGAATCCCATCCTTCCAGTTTCCTGCAAAATCACGCACAGACAGAGGTCATTATTGACAGGGCTGCGGCGGCCGACCTTACCCGCATTGCAACACCCTGGCTTACAGGGCCCTGTGTATGGACCGAAGAACTTACCCGCAAAGCTGTTTTCTGGCTCTGCCGCCTGTTGGACAAACCCATCCTGAAACTCACCGCCCGTGACTACAACGACAACGGTATGAGCGATCTGATCACCGAGCGCGGGCCTTTCAGCAAAATCAACATTGACACTTTCAACAGCCTCCAGCACACCATAACCGGCTGGCCGGGAGGAAAACCCAATGCAGACGATACCACCCGTCCCGAAAGGGCCCTGCCCTACCCTAAACGTGTGATTGTCTTCAGCCCCCACCCCGATGACGATGTGATTTCAATGGGTGGTACCGTGGCACGTCTTTCTCAGCAGGGTCATATCCTGCACCTGGCTTATCAGACTTCAGGAAATATTGCCGTATTTGACCATGAAGTGACACGGTTCCTGGATTTCCTGCAGGAAATATCTCCCGTTTACGGACTGGATCAGGAAAAGACACGTACGATCTTTGAACAGGCTTCCAGGGATTTGGAGAAAAAGAAACCGGGAGAAGCCGATACGCATGCCATCCGTAAAGTGAAAGAGCTCATCCGTCGGGGAGAGGCAAAATCGGCTGCACTGTACCTGGGCATCGCTCATGAGAACATTCATTTCCTGGAAATGCCCTTTTATGAAACCGGTGGTATCAAGAAAAAACCTTTATCCGATAAGGACATTGACATTGTCTGCAACCTGCTGGAAAAGATCCAGCCACACCAGATATTCGCAGCTGGCGATTTAAGCGATCCACACGGCACACACCGCGTTTGCTATACCTCCATTATCAAAGCATTGGAAAAGCTCCGTGACAGGCCGTGGACAAGCGATTGCCGCTTGTGGCTCTACCGCGGTGCCTGGCAGGAATGGGATGTTGCCGATGTTGATATGGCGGTTCCCCTGAGCCCCGAGGAAGTCATCATCAAGCGCAATGCCATCTTCCGCCACCAGAGCCAGAAAGATCCCGCCATGTTTCCCGGTAACGACCCGCGGGAATTCTGGAAAAGGGCTGAAGAGCGCAACCATAATACTGCTGTGCTCTATGACAAACTGGGCATGGCCGAATACCAGGCCATAGAAATGTTCAGGCTGTACAAAGAAGGGATGAAAATCTAAAAAGGGTATCCCACGCCAAACTGGAATGAGTAATTCTCCCGCTTCAGCCACCGGGAGGGCGGAACCCATGCCTGTTTTACCGGATCTCTCATTATCATGCCAAGGTCCAGCCGCAGGATGACAAAATCCAGGTTGACCCTGATGCCCAGTCCGGCGTCCATCGCAATGCTCCTGTAAAAGTCGCTGAAACGGAAAACACCCGCCGGAGCTGCGTTTCCCCGGGGCAGGGTCCAGATGTTCCCTGCATCGGCAAATAAGGCTCCTTCCAGTTTCCAGAAAAGAGGAAAACGGTATTCAAGGTTCAATTCAAGCCTTATATCGCCCGCCTGGTTCGGAATGCTGAAAGTCGAATCCAAGGGCATTGAGCCTGGTCCTATGGTTCTTGCCTGCCATGCCCTGAGGCTGTTGGCTCCTCCTGCATAAAACATTTGCTCCAGGGGCAGTGAGGCTGCATTCCCGTAAGGTACACCTACCCCGGCATAAAAGCGACCTGCCAGCTGATGGCGGTTCCTTATCAGGGTATAGCCTGAATTGATGTCTATTTTTATATACTGTGAATACGCAATCCCGGCTATCATATGGCTTCCTGTGCTATCTGCCTTCATCAGTGAATTGAAAGCGCTAAGCAGGTTTCCCGCAGCCTCAAGGCCCACCCTTACGTAGTGCCATGTTGTATTGTGCACAGGTGAATTGTCGCTGGTGTAATAGAAAATTGATGAAAGACCCAGGTCCAGGTGGTCCCTGTATGTGTCAATCAGAAACGGGTCATTGAGTGATTCCAGGAAACCCGGACTCATGTTGTACAGTTTGACCAGTTTCATTTTAACGGGATTCACCGTATAATGGAACTTGTCTCCCATGCTCCATGTATACCCGAAAGTGCCTGAAGCAATGTTCCTTGTATATTCTGGGCGGGACTGGTAGCTGTAACTTGCCGTGACTTCCGTGCGTGGTATCCTTCCTGAAAAGATCCTGTTGCTTACCGGAAAAAGCATTTTTGGAAAGGTCAGCGAAAGTGAGGCACCCAATTCAGTAGCCCGGATGGGATTCTTCAATTTGAACTGAAAATTTCCCATCAGTGCCAGGGTCAGCCACTCCCCACCCCGGAATATGTTTTTATGGTAATATGACAGTGCGGGCGAGATCCCTATAAGACCGTTCGAATTGCTGGATGCTTCCAGATTCACTTTGTAACCCTGGGAATTGCCAGGAATCATTCGTATGGTACAGTCAACTTCTGCCGTATCCTGCTGTCTCGAAGAAGATACCTCGTCAAAAAGCAGCGTAACACTGTTCATCAGCCTGATGCTTGACAGACGGTCATATGTTGTTTTCACTTTGGATTCGTCATACAATTCTCCCGGTCGGATAAAACTCATGTTACTGATGATACGCGGCCTTATCGTGGTCTTCCCGTTGTAATGGAATGTCATGCCTTCATAGTCCCGGGACTCCACGGATTTATAATATGCCGTGTCCATTACCGCCTGAATAGGATCAAAACCCGGGTAAACGTTGATTTTCCTTATCTTATAAGGTTTATGCTCCCCATTACCTGGCAATTGAACTTCCAGCGTGGCTGTGCCATTCTGCCTGAGTGTATCGGCCAGGAAAGAAACCAGGCTGCGGTTGAAACTGTAATACCCGTTATTTCTCATTACTGAATTGATGCGGGCGGCTTCCCTTTCCAGTGTCTGGGAAGAGAGTATGTGGCCCGGCCCTATCACAGCACGGTCCTGGTGCTGCAAATATAAAGCAGCCAGGTTGGTATCTGCCTTGCCCAGCCGGATGGTGTCTATGGTGTATGTTTTTCCTGGCATGATGGTGTAATGGACCGAGGCTTTCCTATTCCGGTAAGTAACCGTGTCGGTGATGGTGTTGAAATAAAAACCCAGAGAGGTCAGGTAATTGTCCAGGTTGAGCTTGCTGTAGGTTATCAGGGAAGGATCAAAGACAACGGGAGGCTCTCCCATATGGCGGAGAAAACGGCTCCAGCCGTTGTCTTTGTCAGGACTCAGGCTGTAGATATTCAAGAATGCTTTCCAGCCGAAAATAATGCTGGTATTTGGTTTTTGGCGAATGTATGATTGCAGGGATGAAGGGGATACGATCTTTTCAGGTACCACTTCTAATGTATTCTTGCGCAACAGGTATTCTCCCTGTGGAACGTATCGCGTGCCTGCACACCCGGACAGAAACAGGATCATCAGAAAAACACCTTTACGCATATTGCAAAAGTAAAAAAAAAGGTCAAATACGATATCACAAATAATTATTAACATATATTTGCAATCTGATTGACTTACATTGATTATTTTTTGATAAAGTAACTCACTTACATTACTTCAATGAAAAACAAGTACATTGACCTGATCCAACAGAGTTTCGATTTTCCGCAAGAGGAATTCAGGATTGAAGACGGTGAGCTTTTATTTCACGATATTCCTGTCATGGACCTTATCGATCAATACGGAACGCCCTTGAAATTCTATTATTTACCTTCCATCAGCAAACAGATCCAAAAAGCAAAAAGGTTGTTCAATGTTGCCATGGCCAAGGTTGACTATGAAGCGGACTACCATTACTGCTATTGTACCAAATCATCCCATTTTTCATTTGTACTGGAAGAAGCTCTCAAGAACGACATCCACATTGAGACTTCCTCTGCCTTTGACATTAACCTCATAGAAGCGCTCCATGAACAAAAGATCGTGGACAAGGACCTGTATGTCATCTGCAATGGTTACAAGAAGCAGCAATACATAGAGAATATTGCCAAACTCGTGAATTCAGGCTGGGAAAACACCATTTCCATACTGGACAATATGCCGGAAATTGAAGCGCTGGACAATGCCGTTCAGGGTGAGTGCAAGATAGGTATCCGCATAGCGGCAGAAGAAGAACCTAAATTTGAATTCTACACAAGCCGCCTGGGTATCCGCTACAGCGATGTTGTCCCTTATTACCATAAGTATATTAAGCGGAACAACAAGTTCAAATTGAAAATGCTTCACTTTTTCATCAACACGGGCATGCAGGACAATGCATACTACTGGAACGAACTTGCAAAATGTGTGAATGTGTATTGTGACCTTAAGAATTTCTGTCCTGAACTGGACTCCCTGAACCTGGGTGGAGGTTTCCCGGTAAGGAACTCCCTATCGTTCGATTACGATTATGAATACATGACAGAAGAGATAATTGCCCAGATAAAAAGTATCTGTACAAGCCGCAACGTCAAGGAACCGGACATTTTCACCGAGTTCGGATCTTTCACTGTTGGTGAAAGCGGCGCCAACATATACCAGGTATTAGGTGAAAAACAACAAAACGACCGCGAAAGATGGTACATGATCGACTCATCCTTCATGACTACATTGCCTGATACCTGGGGCATAAAAAGACGCTTCATACTGCTTCCAATCAATAAGTGGAACGAACCCTATCAGCGCGTATTCCTTGGAGGACTGACTTGTGACTCTCAGGATTACTACAACGCCGAGGCCCACGCCAATGCGGTTTTCCTGCCCAAAAACGAGAACAAGGATCCCTTGTACATTGGTTTTTTCAATACGGGCGCATACCAGGAATCCATTTCAGGTTTCGGGGGTGTCCAGCATTGCCTGATGCCGGCTCCCAAGATGGTCATAATAGGAGAAGAGAATGGCACGTATTACACCAAGCTTTTCTCCAAGGAACAGACTTATAAGTCCATGCTCAAACTTCTGGGCTATTGACAACATGTTGAGCAAAGCCAAGATACAATACATTAAAGCCCTGGAACAGAAGAAATTCCGTCAGGAACGACAGGAATTCATCCTGGAAGGCAGGAAAATGGTTCTGGAGCTGCTTAAAGCTCCTGGTCCTTTCCGCATTAAAGAGCTGTACCTGCAGGAAGATTTCCCCGAACCGGTTCAGTCCTCCGTGGCAGTATACATCTCGGCAAAGGAAATGGAAAGGATCTCCTTGCAGTCAACTCCCTCCGGTGCACTTGCCGTTGTGGAGATTCCAAAAGTACCACTGGCACCTCCCCGGAAAGACAACCTATATCTTGCCCTTGACGGGATTCGCGATCCGGGCAATTTTGGCACCATCCTGCGTCTGGCAGACTGGTTTGACTTAGCAGCCGTTTATGCATCACCAGACTGTGTGGAGCTGTACAATCCCAAAACCGTGCAATCCACCATGGGAGCCATTCTACGCGTTCCGGTCCATTACACACCCCTTGCCCCGCTTTTGAAAAATTGCACGCTTCCTGTCACCGGGTCCGTGCTTCAGGGGGGATCCAGCATCAACACCACTTTCCTGCCCTGCGATGGAATCATCGTCCTTGGCAACGAATCAAATGGGATCAGCCCGGAGCTGCTGGATCACATCCCGCTCAAATTGTACATTCCTCCCTACCGCGAGGGATCCGAATCATTGAATGTGGCTACCGCTGCTGCAATATTTTGCGCAGTTTTCCGTAGAAACCTTCCATCCCTGCCCAGATAGCCAGGTAAACAAGAATAATACCTGTATTGACTGCAAGTTTGGGAATCATGGACAGGTGTGCAAACATAAGGGAAAATAAGTAAAGTCCTACACCTGCCACCAGGTAGAAACCAATTTTAAGCCAGTTATAAGGTATGGGATAATGTTTGCGTCCCATCAGGGCACAGAGGACGGTCATTGACAGGTAACTGGCCAAGTGTCCCCAGGCTGCAGCCATATAGCCATAGCGTGGCATGAAAAGCAGATTTACCAACAGGGTGACAGCCAGTCCGGCTGATGTGATCAAAACAGCATTTCCGGTCTTTCCTGACAATTTGAACCAGATGCTGATATTGAAGTATATGCCCAGAAGCACGTAAGCCAGTGCCATTACGGGCACCACCACGATCCCCTCCCTGTAATTCTCACCTAAAATGAGTTCAAAAAGGTCCATATAAAGTAAAATACCCAGGTAAACCAGCATGCATATTGCTGTAAAGATATCCAGCACACGGGCATACGTCCTTGGTGCTTCTTTTTCGGCTGACTGTCCAAAGAAGAAAGGTTCCGCCGCGTACCGAAACATCTGGATGAAAAGGTTAATGAGTACGGCGAGCTTGATACCCGCCTGGTAAATCCCCATCTGCGCCCGCCAGGAGACATCTCCAGGAATCAGAAAACGGAAAAGCAGCCTGTCGCTGAAATCGTTCAGGATACCCGGCAATCCCGCTATCATCAGGGGAAGGGAATACATCATGAGCTTAGGCCAGAGTTTCCGGTCAAGGATGAAACTGCTTCTTTTCAGCAAATCAGGCAGGAAAAGCAATAAAGCCACGATGCAGGAGAGGAATATGGAAAAGAGAACGTAATTGTAATCAGGAACAGCCGTGATGAAACGGCCCAGGAATGCTTCGGGGTTTGCAGAAAGATAACGCGGGGCCCACAAAAAGAAAAGCAGGTTGAATCCCAGCTCGCAGCAAATCTTGATGGTTTTGAATACGGCAAAACGGAACGCCTTGTGCTCGTAACGCAAACGGGCAAACAATATAGCCGTAATGCTATCCAGTAAAAGTATCCCGGCTACATAAATAATGGATTGCGGGAATTCTGCATATCCCAGTTTCCCGGCGATCGGTTCCCGTAACATGACCACCACTGCAAAAAACAAACCGGCCAGCAGCGTTACGGTAGTGAGCGAAGTTGAAAACACCCTGGCAGCTCCGGCCTTGTCGTTTTTCTGTCCTGCCAGAGAAGCATAGCGGAAGCTGCCGGTCTCCAGACCCATGACCAGGACCACCTGCAACACGGCAATGTATGCCATGAATTCGGCCACCACTCCGTAAGCTGCCTGATCTGTCAGGATGCGGGTATACAAGGGTACAAGCAGGAAATTCAGAACCCTTGCAAGGATCGTGCTCATCCCGTATACGGCAGTCTCTCCTGCCAATTGCCTTATAGCTGATTTTTTTAAAGACATTGTCTTACTTTTTCAAACGTTGTCTGACCGCCTCGAAAAGCACGACTGCTGTTGCAGCCGATACGTTCAATGAGCCGATTTCCCCAAATTGGGGTATGGAAGCCAATTCATCGCACAGTTCCATGATCCCGCGCGATATGCCTTTTCCTTCGGCACCCATCACCAGCGCCAGCGGACGGCAAAAATCCGTTTCATAGATGGACTGACGCTGTCCGGCCGATGTTCCTATGACCACGTAACCCGATTCCCTGAGGTGAAAAACAGCCGTCCTCAGGTTGGGGACCTTGCATGAGGGAATGCGCAGCAGTGCTCCCGCAGAAGCCTTTATGGCATCCTGGTTCACGGCAGCCCCTCCTTTAGCTGGAAGTATCAGCGCACCTGCACCGGCGCATTCGCAAGTACGGGCAATGGCTCCGAAATTGCGGACATCACTTACCCCGTCCAGCAGGATTATGGTTGGAAAACCCGGTTTGGTCCCTGCAGCGGCCACGGCCTCATCCAGTGTTACATAATCAACCTGCGGCAGCATGGCAACCACCCCCTGGTGGTTCTTGTTTGCCGTCAGATGATTCAGTTTCTCCTGTGGTACGAACTGGACCGGCACGTCAAATTTTTTGGCCAGATCCATCATTTGTGCTGCCGTATTACTGTCCATACCCTGGCGGAGCAGGATTTTTTCAGGTTTCCTTTTTCCCAGGAGTGCTTCCCTGACAGGATGTGTGCCGTAAATGCGATCTTCACTCATTTTGTATGGTTTCTATGAATTTATCCAGTTCATCATGTGCTGATTCCCAGCTTTTCATGGCCTGTTCCAGCTCTCTTTTTTCTTTGTCGTACAACTGGTAAAACGCTGTGCCGAATCCACCGGGAGGCGTGTTCAGCATTTTTTCGTCCATCAGGGCAATCCCTTTTTCGTGCTGTTCAATCCTGTTTTCCCAATGCGTGACTTGTTGCTGCAGCTTGCGCAATGTTTTATCCCGTTCCTTTTTCAGGCGGTAAGGCTCCCCTGCCCTTGATTCTTTACCGGTATTTTCAGTTCTAACCTCTTCCCTGGCAGGATCGGCTTGTTCCAATTCTTTGAGCGTTTCGAGTTTCCTGCGTTCCATGAACTCGCGAATCCCGCCCAGGTGCTCTTTTACCTTTCCATCCCTGAATTCGTATATTTTATCAACAAGGCCGTCCAGGAATGTCCTGTCGTGAGAAACCACCACCAGGGTCCCGTTGTACTGTTTAAGGGCTTCTTTCATCACTTCCCTGGAAGGAATATCCATGTGATTGGTGGGTTCGTCCAGCAACAGAACATTATAGGGCTGCAGCATAAGCTTAGCCATGGCCAGGCGCGATCTTTCCCCACCGCTCAGCACTCCTGCTTTCTTATCCACGTCTTCCCCGCGAAAGAGGAATGAGGCCAGGATATCACGAAGTCGTGTACGGACGTCTCCCACCGCTATTCCATCCAATGTCTGGTATACAGTCAGGTTATTATCCAGCAATTCGTCCTGGTTTTGTGCATAATAGCCCGTCTGTACATTGTACCCTGTTTCAAAAACCCCTTTCATGACACTCTTCTGCCCGGTAAGCAATTTCAGCATGGTTGTTTTGCCTTCTCCGTTACGGCCAGCAAATGCAACCTTTTCACCACGTTCCACCACTAGGTTTGCCCCGGTAAAGATAGGCCCTTTATCGTAACCAACAGATACATCCCGGCAATTGAACACAACTTTCCCGCTTCTGCTGACTTCAGGAAAAGTGATTCGTATCCGGGAGTTATCCAAATGATCCACCTCTATCAGTTCCATCTTTTCCAGTTGTTTTATACGGCTTTGCACCTGGTTGGACTTGGTGGGCTTATAGCGGAAACGCTCAATGAATTCCTGTGTTTTTTCTATGGTACGTTGCTGGTTCTGGTATGCAGCCATCTGTTGTTCCAGGTATTCCCTGCGTAATTCCAGGAATTGGGAATACGGGGCTTTATAATCGTAAATCCTGGTGAGAGAAATTTCAATGGTCCTGGTAGTCACCGTATCCAGGAAGGTCCTGTCATGCGATATCACCAGCAGGGCCCCGGGAAAAGTTTCCAGGTACTGTTCCAGCCACCTGAGGCTTTCAATATCCAGATGGTTGGTGGGTTCATCCAATAACAATATGTCAGGCCGGGAAAGCAACAATTTTGCCAGTTCTATGCGCATATTCCACCCTTCGGAAAAAGTCCGGCTGGGGCGGTCCAGTTCGTCTTGTTTGAAGCCAAGACCGGTCAGGATTCTCTCGGCGTTCCCCCTGGGATTGTCTGAAGACAGGATACGAAGCCGGTCACTAACCTCATTCAGGTCAACCATTAATTTCTTGTAAGCTTCAGAATCATAATCCTCTCTTCCCGAAAGCTCTGCGGAGATATTATCCATGCGCCGGTGTAGTTCTTCCAGGTGGAAAAAAACCGTAAGCGCTTCTTCCAGCACGGTTTTGTCCTTTGCATGTTCCATTTGCTGGGGAAGATATCCTATCCGGCAGTCGGAAGAACGTACCACCCTGCCAGACGTTGGTTCCTGCAGACCTGCTATGATCCTGATCAATGTGGTTTTTCCGGCCCCGTTCTTTCCCACCAGGGCGATCCTGTCGCGCCGGTCAATGGTAAAAGAAACATCCCGGAAAAGCTCCCTGTAGGCAAAAGAAACGCAGATATTGGAAACAGATATCATTCCATTTTTCTCCCCAGCATGTCAATGGTAATGAGCTGACCTTGAAAAACTGCCTTTGCCATGCCATGCGAAAAGACAGACACCGAATCATATATGAATGGAATCATGGATTCACCCTTTTTGTTGATGAATCCCCACAATCCGTTGAATTTCACACCTGCCAGTCCATTTGAGAACATACGGTGGCCATCCTGGTATATGAATGGAATAATGGTATTGCCTTTTTTATCTATGAAGCCGAACTGTTTTTGTATGCGTGCTTCCATCATGTTAAAACGGGCTGCCAGGGCCAGCTCGTTATGAAAATCGTAGATTTCCACCAGGTTCAAGGAAAAAGGCAATGTGAAATTTCCATACCTGTCAATCACCCCATATTGTTGGTTCTGCATGACTATGGCAAGCCCGTTGCTATAATCCCGGATTAAATCGTAACCAGGCTGAACCACTACTTTTCCATCTGACGATAGTACTCCATATCCATTTTCATTGCGTACAACGGTCATTCCTTCCCTGACAGGACCAATAATGTCGTAAAAAAAGGCAGGATACTCCAGGTTCGTCGTATTACGAAGGGAATAACGGCCACTGTCCCCCGTTACGATCCACTCCGGACTGTGATGGAAATAAATGGTATCGTATACCGTTTCAATCAGGGAAACCGCATCATGGTCCAGGAGTCCGTAATGATCGTCCAGCAACACTCTGAAAGTAAGGGAGGTGCATTCATCCACTTTGTCATACATGACAGGTACAAGGGGTTCTTTACTTCCTTTGCTGTGAAGCCCCTCATAATTTCCTTTCCTAACTATGAAATAATTCCCGGCACGTTTCACTATCTGGTCGTAAATAAGTGGTACCTGCTCAAAGCCATCCCCGTCAAGCACGCCCCATAGACCGTCCCGGCAAATGAAAATATCGTCCTCTCTTAACTCAAGACTATCGTAAACAGGTATTTCACGTTCTTTCCCTTTATGGTCAATTAGGGTGAAGGATCCGTCAGAGCGCAGCGCCAGCAGAAAAGGCAACCGTTGTCCATGGTATTCATTGGTAATTGGACGTGTCTGCATGGGTATGATCATTTTACCACGCTTGTTGGACACACCGTACTCACTGCCCCTTTGCAGGACTGCAATTTCAGAAAATACAGCTATGGAGTCGTATGTAGGATCAACGATCACCCTGCCTTTCTGGTTGCGCAAGCCGTAATTGGATTCCCGGAAAATCTCCGGCCTATCACTTTTAAGCCACTGGAATACAGGAATTTCCCAGATATAAAACATCAGGACCAGCAGAATTGATAAAAGGAGGACTGCACCTGCCAGGATAATGACCGGTTTATACTGCGACTTTTTCATCTTCTGTGGCCCTCTTACTGAAACTTACCAATATACTGACCTCATATAACAGGTATAAAGGCAATGCTACCACCAACAAGGTAAAGGCGTCTCCGCTGGGTGTTATGATAGCTGCAAGAATGACAAGGATCACTACGGCATGTTTCCTGTGTTTTTTGAGCAATTCCTTGGAGACAACACCTAATTTGGATAAGACGCGCAACAGGATTGGCAGTTCGAAGACGATGCCCATGATGATGACCAGCCAGGTAAACATATGGATATAGGACTGGAGTGTAATCTGGTTATCCACCCATTCGCTAACCTGGTAACTTCCCAGGAAATTTATGGTCAGAGGAAAGACAAAAAAGTAACCGGTCAGGACACCAAGGAAGAATAACAGCGAGCACCACCCAAAAGCCCCCTTTACGGTTTTTTTTTCCTTTAGGTACAAAGCGGGCCGTATGAATATCCATAACTGGTACAATATGAACGGTGTGGCCAAGACAAAGGCTATGCTGAAAGAAACGCTAATATGGGTGAAAAACTGGGCTGAAAGTTCTATGTTTTGCAGTTGCAGGGTAAAAGGTTTCGGTGAAATGGAAGAAATTCCCACAAGGCCAGACAGAGCTGTCATCCACCTGTAGAGAATAAAATCAGAGCTTCTGGGAGCAAATATGACTGCATCAAAAACAAAGTTTTTATTCACAAAAACAACCACCATGAGTAGAATCAGGACAATTGCCGAGCGAAATATCACCTTGCGGAACTCTTCAAGATGCTCCCAAAAGGTCATCTCATTTTTATGCCCCGAAATATCTGCCACCGCTATTTTTTAATATCCTGATCGCTTTCTTTTTCATCTTCCTTTATATCATCTTCTATCCCCTTCACACCATCCCTGAAACTTCTGACGCCTTTTCCAATGCCTTTCATAAGTTCGGGAATCTTGCGCCCTCCAAAGAGAAGCAGTACAATTAGGGCAATAATGATGATCTCGGTGGCACCCAACGTGCCAAATAGCAATAATTTACACATTTTCCTGTTGTTTAGTTTTGTTCAAATTTAGGTATTTTTCCCATACTTCCGTAAGAAAACGGGGTGCCCTCACGGGAACACTGCGGGAAGCATCCACAAAGGCAAGGGTAACATATCCCGTGGCTAAAAGTACACTGGTATCGTTAAACACCTGGTAATGGTACGTGATCCTGGAACGGGGCATTTCTTTCACTGTCGTTATCACAGTCAGCACCTGGCCATAACGTGCCGGATGTATGTAGTCGCAATGAACCACGCGTACCGGCATAATGATTCCCTGCGATTCCGAAAAAGTGTAAGGAACACCAAAATGGGCCATCATTTCTTCGCGGGCTGTTTCAAAATAGCGGATGTAGTTGGAGTGGTGCACCACACCCATCTGATCCGTTTCGTAATACCTGACGGTAATTTGTGTAGTATGTTCCATCATGATTATTCCAGTATTATGGCCGTTGGCCCGGGAAGATAGTAAATTAATCTGAAATTGTCCACCGTGAGCTTGCTGCCATCGGCACCTTTGTATTCAGCTCCTTCCCAGGAAGACGACATGCGTACGACCAAGTGAGTCATTGGCAGGTTTTCCCTGCCCGGAACCGGATTGAAAACCAGCCGCTCATGCACCCATCCCTGGGTCCCCGTTGTGGCAATCTCATTTTCGGCAATCATGTCCTGTCTTTTGTTCAGATCATACTTCCAGGTTCCCGTCGTATTATGATGCAATTCTGCCGTAATGACGGCCTTATCGGGTCCGCTTACTTTCACCGGGTCCTTGAATGCAGGCATGTCAAACAAACCTATCTTCACTTTATAGGGCTCTGTAAAAACGCGTTGCCCACCAGGTTCATACAGGTAGTCAATTTCAAATCCCACGGGATTGGAACCGGGTGCAAACGAAATTCCAAAATCCGTCATGATGGAAGGATTCAACACCTTTTCAACGTCCATGCTGAAATTGAATTCTCCCAGGAAAAGCGCCCCAGCGGCCAGGCTGGTCACCTTCATCACCCACAGGTTAACGGTTTTCAACTGGGTGATCATCTGCACGGCATAGGGACTATTGTGCCCCTGGACCCTGAAAGAACCCGAAATTTGGTTATTGTTCCCGGTGGTCCATCCTTTGCCGTTGGAAGGCAGGATATTAAAAATATCACGGATAGTACCCCATTCTTCAAAACCGCTGTTGGGCACCTGGGGGGCAAAGATGAGCTGTATCTTCCAGGAGCGGACAGTTTCGTCTTCTGCCATAACCTGAAAAGAGAATGGCTCTGTGAAAGACAAATTCAGGGGTGCTCCGGATATTATGCCCAAAAGCCGTGCTCCCTGGCTGATGGAAATTTTTGGTTTGATTGTCAGCAGTAACTCTTCGGACGATTTTGATTTGACCAGCAACGTGATCAGGCCATCGTCCGGTTCCAGGAATTTCTGGTCAAATTCAAAGCCCGAGGAAGGGTTTCCGGTAATGAAGTCCGTCACCGCAGCATCTGAACGCCTTACCGGGGACCGGTCTTCCAGTTGTAAAGTCCAGCTGGTTGTATTGGTTCCGCTTTCGGAAGTAACAGAAAACCGGTACTTCTGGCCGGTTGAGTTGAAAACCACCCTGTGCTGCCTTGTGGTGATCTCCCCGCCGAGCACAGCGTTCTTTGATACGTTCAGCACCCCGTCCACGGTCAGGGGCATCTTTGAGGACCAGTCGCTGATAACCAGCGTCACCGTATGATTAAGCGAATCTACAACCCCCTCTTCCAGGAGCGAGATGTTGTGTTCTGTCTGGCTGGTGCCCTGGTAGCCTGTAATATGGTAATCCATCACCAGGGCTTCCAGGTTTTCAGTACGTTCATCTGCCAGTTGCAGCTTCCATTCTGTCACATCGCCGCTTTCAGCTACTATGGTCAAAGAGATAATATCATTGATGGCCGGGAATAGAATTCCCTCCGGGAATGTTTCCTGCAGGGTAGCTTTGGGCGATAATTCCATTGAAAAAGCGTTCAGAATCAATGGAAAATCATATCCTGACTTTAGCACCAGTGTTACGGTACGGGTGTCCGGATCTATGGTTGCAGTGTTGCTTTCCAGCTTAACCAGGTTTTCCCTGGAATTGTAACTATCCACCACAAACGAGAGTATCCGGGCCTCTGTTTCAAACCAGGGATCTAGCCTTATGATCCAGTCACGGCGGTTCCCCGATTGGGATGTTACGGAAAACGGTACCACGGTGCGGTAAGATTCAAAAGTCAATACCGGTGGCAAATCATAGGTGGCATCTTCGGATAATGTTACCTGGCGGGATGTAATCTGCAGCGGAAAATCATTGCCTTCAACCAAGGGAATCTCCACCAGGGAATTGAGCGTGTCTATCCGGGGTTCACCCAGCCGGATCTGGTTATTCTGTGAGGAATATTCCCCAATCACGAATGATTCCAACAGATTGGCCGGATTGAGCCACTGCTGCCACACCAGTTCCCAGGCCCGTGCCTGTCGTGAAAGTATATCAACCAGGTAAAAGGTTCTTTTATCTTCCCAGTTCTGGATTGTGAATTCTTCCAGGGTATCATGGTGAATTGGCACGACATAGGGATTCATCTTAAAACCCACCAGGGCTTTCCAGGGAAAAGGAATGCCGTTGTCCCGGACAGAAACCTTGTAACGGCTGGTTTGCAGATCGGCCGTTATTCCCACACATTCCACTTCACCCGGTTTAAATGCAATTTCCAAAGCTCCTCCAGGGGCCATGCGCTCCCAGGGTTCCCTGTCTGTCTGCGATGCATCTTCTGCCAATACAACCCCAATCAGGCGAATGTGCCACAATTCTTTCTTCCCGCTCTCGGCAACTACTGTGAAAGGGATAGACGTATCATAGGCATCTATGGTGAAGTTACCATTCTTGCCAGGTTTTTCCAGTGCGGCACCGGGACTCAGGTCCAGCTCCAGACCTATTGTAAGGGGCAAGGGAGCTCCCTTCAGGGCATAGATACCTATTTCATTCTCGACAATATCCACCACAACTTCCCCTGCCAGTGGAAATTCTGCGGGACTGTACGCTGTAAGCCGGGCAGCTGTAACTGCAGCCTGATCGCTCCGGGGTGCCACTTCAATACGTATGCTGTATGTGTGTACTACCCCGCTCTGGGCAATCAGATGGATCCTGCGCATGGTTTCGTGATCCTCAAATACCAGTGTATTGCCGGTGTCCATGCCCAGGATCTTGTCGATTGCCTGGGCTGTTTGTATATCGAGGGTGACTGTAACCGGAAATTCGTATTTTCCGTAATCCATTGGCAACACAATAGCATCCTCTTCAATAACCGGTTCATTGAAGACAACGGCTTCCGGAAACACATCTGTAATAAGGCAGGATGCCACAGATGCACGATCATCAAGACTGGACACTTTAACACAGCCGGCCAGATGTGAAAGAATGAGCAATGCAAGGATTAAACCCCTGTATTTCATTATAATAAATCTAATTGTTGCTTTAAGGCTGCAATCCTGCTCATAGCATCCGAACGTTTTTTACGTTCAATGGCAACAACATCCGCGGGAGCACGTTGAAGGAAACTTTCATTGGATAATTTCTTGTCTACAATAGCAAGAAATTTCCGGTGATATTCCAGTTCTGCGTTAAGTTTAGAACGTTCTTCCTCTTTATCCAGCAGGTTCCACAGCGGAATGAAAAAAACGGTCGTTCCCACCAGGAAGGCATAAACATTGCCTTCCTGCGGTGCTTCGGTTACCATTTGTACAGATTCCAGTCCACCCATGCGCCGGGCAATTCCATGCAGGATTTGTGGAAACTGTCCCTTGACATAGAGTTTCAAAAGTGTTTTTCCGGGAATCTGCCTGTTTTGCCTGAGGCCCCTGATGGACACAATCAGTTCCTGCAACCGGGAAAAATCCTCAAGTTCTGCTTGGTTGCAGGGTCCTGAAGCCGGTAAGGGGGACACCATGATACTGTCCCCTTCCTTACGTTTTGCCATATTTTGCCAAAGTTCCTCGGTTATAAACGGCATGAACGGATGCAGCAGGTGAAGCAGCAGGTCAAAAAATGCCAGCGTGCTGTCGTAAGTGGCTGCATCAATTCTCTTGCCTGCATTCCCGGCAGGTTTGATGATCTCCAGGTACCAGGAACAGAAATCGTCCCAGAAACGCTTGTATAGCAGCATCAGGACTTCTGAGAGCCTGTATTTGGAAAACAGGTCCTCGGCTTCATCCCTGGTTGCAGAGAGTAATTGGCCGAACCAGCGTACAGCCTGGCGCGATGTTTCTTCCTGCTCCAGGTGTTCATCGCGTTGCCAGGAACTCACCAGACGGAAGGCATTCCAGATCTTGTTGCAGAAGTTCCGGCCCTGTTCCATCTGAGTTTCATCAAACAAGATATCGTTTCCGGCAGAAGTACAGAGCATAAGGCCCATACGCACACCGTCTGCACCGTAAATATTCATCAATTCAATGGGATCCGGTGAGTTGCCCAGAGATTTGGACATCTTGCGGCCCATTTTGTCGCGGACCATCCCTGTGAGGTAAACATTGGAAAAGGGTTTCTGGCCGCAGAACAGATCCCCGGCCATGATCATCCTGGCTACCCAGAAGAAAAGGATATCCGGGGCAGTGACCAGGTCATCTGTGGGATAGTAATACGCCAACTCTTGGTTGGGTTCTTTTTCCGGGTGGCCCGGTTTTTCGGGATCAAAGACCGAGATGGGCCAGAGCCACGAGGAGAACCAGGTGTCCACCACATCGGGATCCTGCTTCAGATCCCCGGCTTTTAACGTGGAATCAATTTTCCGGGCCAGGACAAGCGCTTCTTCTTCAGACGAAGCGACCACCACTTCTCCGCCGGGCAGGTAGTAGGCCGGGATTTGCTGCCCCCACCACAATTGTCTTGAAATGCACCAGTCCCTGGCTGTCTCCATCCAGTGGCGGTATGTGTTGCGGTATTTGTCAGGGATAAGCCTTACCTGTCCATCTTCCACATATTTTAAAGCCTTTTTGGCCAGTATGCTCAATTTAACAAACCATTGCTGCGAGAGCCGTGGTTCAATGACCGCATCTGTACGTTCAGAAAATCCAATCTGAGTGACATAGGATTCTTCTTTTTCCAGGCATCCTGCCTCTTCCAGCATAATGAGGATTTTTTTGCGTGCCACAAAGCGGTCTTCCCCTACCAGGATCCTGGCCTCCCCGTTCAGGGTGCCATCCAGGTTCAGAATATCTATCACAGGCAGTTTGTGCCGCAATCCTATTTCATAGTCATTGGGATCATGGGCCGGGGTGATCTTTAGGCACCCTGTTCCAAAATCCATGGTAACGTAGTCATCGGCAATAATGGGTATTTCCTTGTTTATGAGGGGTATTAGCACTTTTTCTCCTACAAGGTGTGCGTACCGTTCATCCCCGGGATTCACACAGAGCGCCACGTCGGCCATGATGGTTTCGGGCCTTGTGGTGGCGACAGAGAGGTATTGGGTGCTGCGTTGCCCGTTATGACTGAAATAATACTTAAGGTAGTAGAGTTTTTCGCTGACTTCACGGTGTATCACCTCTTCATCGCTAACCGCGGTGCCCCCCTGGGGATCCCAGTTCACCATGCGTACCCCGCGATAGATCAACCCCTTGTTATACAGATATATAAAGGTATCAAGCACGGCACGGCTCATGTCAGGGTTCATGGTAAAGTTGGTGCGCTCCCAGTCGCAGGAAGCACCCAGCCTCTTCAATTGTTCCAATATGATATTTCCGTGCTTTTCTTTCCATGCCCAGGCATGCTTAAGGAATTCGTCCCTTGTGATATCGGTTTTCTGGATCCCTTTATCCCGGAGCAATGCCACCACCTTGGCTTCAGTTGCAATGGAAGCATGGTCGGTCCCCGGAACCCAGCAGGTGTTTTTTCCCTGCATCCGGGCACGTCTTACCAATACGTCCTGTATGGTGTTGTTTAACATATGTCCCATATGCAGCACGCCGGTCACATTGGGCGGAGGTATGACCACACTGTATTTTGGTCTTTTATCGGGTGTTGAATGAAAAAAACGGTGTTTCAGCCAATAACTGTACCATTTGTTTTCGGTAACGGAGGGATCGTATATTGCAGGTAGTTCCATTAACTTAAGGGAATAAGACGCAAATATATAAAAAATACTACTTTTGTATGAATTAACAGCTTCAGCCATGGAACAAAACCCCAAGAAACAAATTAACATTGAACTGCCGGAAGATGTAGCCCAGGGATGTTATTCCAATCTTGCCATCATTACCCATTCCAGCAGTGAGTTTGTTTTTGACTTTATCCGCATGATGCCGGGTATACAAAAAGCCAAGGTGCAGAACCGGATCATCATGACGCCTGAACACGCCAAACGCTTTTTCAACGCCCTGGAGGACAACCTGAAGAAATACGAAGAACACTTCGGGAAAATCAACCTCTCCGGCAAGGGAATGCCCAATATTCCTTTACATTTTGGTGATGGAACGCCCGAAGCTTAAACTGGAACTGGTTTTCTTTCATTCTCCTTTACACGATTACATGGTATTGGAGGAATCAAGAAGATCTCTTCTGGAGTCGCTGGGAAAGCGCTTCAGTGTCACTGTGATATCTTACAAAAACATAACGGCAGAACGCTTGGCCGATCCGGAAAAAGTGTATATTCCCTTCATAGCATCGGGCGGCTGCGAAGAGACCTTTCAAAGCTACGGCTTTTCGCTTCCCCTGCCGTTGTTTTTTCTATATGACAATCAGAGCAATTCCCTGCCTGCCACCTTAGAACTTTCAACCTATGTAACACAGGGCAGGTTGAGTTTTCCAATTATTTTTTCTGAAGATGAAATTACAGAAGAACTGCTCAGCAGGATGCTGCGTATGCAGCAAACTTTCAGAAAGTTAAAGAGTACACGCATCGCGCTGTTCGGCGACGCATCGCCCTGGCTTTTATCTTCCAAAGTGGATACAAATGCCATCAGCCGTATGCTGAAAGTATGCTTTCAAAATATTGAAATACCCCATATCTGTAAACAGTACATGCACCTTACAGCGTTGAGCCGTGAAAACAAGGAATTGTACAACAATATTCTGAAAAAAAGCACCTGTCTTAAGAACTGCACAAAAGATGATCTGAGTGATGCCATACGGATGTACCAGGCCATGGATGAACTGATGGTTTACTATTCGTGCAATGCGTTAACCGTAAAATGTTTCGATCTGATAAAATCATGCCAAGTCACAGCCTGTCTGGCCATTTCCCTTTTTAACCAGGCAGGGATTCCGGCTGCCTGTGAAGGAGACATTCCCTCACTGCTAACCATGATCATGGCAGGTAATTTATCCCAGAGTCCCGTTTTTATGGCCAATCCCGTTGGTTACAACAGGGAACAGAATACCCTGGACATTGCACATTGTACAGTTCCTATGTCCATGACCTCGTCTTTCTGTTTGAATTCTCATTATGAAACGGGGGTCGGTATTGCCGTGGAAGGGACCCTGGAAAAGGATGTGCCGTATACAGCAGTCAAGTGGATTGGCAATACCCTGGAACGTTTTTTTGTATCTGAAGGCGTTGCAGTAGAATCAAAACATTCTGACAATCAGTGCCGCACACAGATGACCCTTCGACTGGACAGGCCGGTAGGTGATTTAATTCTCAATGCAATGGCCAACCACATACTGGTAGTCAAAGGCAGATACGCAGATATTCTGACTACCTGGAATGGTTTTCTTTCTTACCTCCGGTAAATCACATTCCGGCATTGAATATCTCTGAAATCTCGGGATCTGAAAGCACCCGGTTGTAAAACCTGAGGCAGGCCATATCGGCCGGCAGGAATGTATTGATCGTTGTGCTGTTGAGTGCATTAGCTCCTACCACAAAATCCTTCTGTACGCCAAATGTCATCTGCATGGACTGGGTGTAGAGATTTATTCCATCCAGGTATACTTTCATTGAGGTGCCGGTGGAAGCGATTGCCATCATATGCCAGCTGGTTCCCAGCATAGAGGAAATATCAATTCCGGCAAAGGCAGGCAGCGTGATAACATGGGTTTCCATGCCTGGCCCCATACAAAGTGTCAGGACCCAATCGGTCCCATTGTGACGGATTTCCACATAAAATCCTCCTTCAGATACCGACCCAAAGATGGGATAAACCAGCGATTTGTTCATAGTCTGCCGGAACCGGAGCCAGAAATTAATGGTTCCCCTGTCAATTCCAGAGATCGGATTCACACGGCTGCTCAACAGGTAACCGCTGCTGCCGTTGAATGAAATGGCTGCATTGGTTGCATTGGTTCCGGATGGTTTGTTATTTGTGTTGTATGTCACACCGTTTGATACCACCAGGTCGTAAGCCCTCCCCGTCCAGTCATAGGCTTTGGGTGTCTGGTCCGTGGTTATGTACATTATGAGACCGTCCTGCACTACCACCTGCTTATCTCTTCCGGTCGTAAACTCTTCTACCCTTCCGTAATAAACACCTTTTGAAGTTTTAACATAGGCACGGTAATAATATAATGTATTGATAAGCAATGCGGTAGCCCGTGACGTAAATTCACCGGTGTACTGAGGTGTTCCCAGGTCAGAATGACTATTCTCAATTGTTGGTTCTTCAGAGGTACTCCAGCAATGTCCGTATGAGAGAATATCCTCGGAGCCCTTAACCACAAGATTCCCTTTTAAAAGGGCCTCATAATAAGATACTTCACCTACTCCGCCCGTTTCAAGCTCCGGCTCTTCAATATTCACATACAATGAGCTTGTTCCGGACTGGTATAGCCCAAAGTCATTAATCGCATAACTGCGTATATAATATGTCACTCCCCTTTTCGGCTTGCTCAGGTTGTAAAAGAAATTGGATCCCGATGTTTTTTGACCCAGACTGATAAGGTTGTCCTTATCCATGGAAGGAGTATCTCCTGTCGTATTCCATACAAAACCATGGTCTGAAAAGGGCAGGCCTGATACCTCATTCACCCTGAGAGAAAGGGCTTCGGATGTTTCGTTAAAGGTAACTAAAGGATTTCCGAGCAAAGGGGGTACATATGTCAGGGTCATGGTCTGGCCATATGAAGTGCCCATTTCATTTACGGCATAGGAACGGAAGTACCAGGTTGTCCCGGTTTCAGGTAACGCATCGGGGTAGGATATAAAGGTACGGCCTTCCTCGATAGGCCCGAAATCGGAGAAATAGGCATTATCAGGATCTGGCTCGGGATTCGTTCCCCAGCAGTGTCCGTGCCGGGTCACCGAGCCTCCTCCGTTACTGACCAGTTTTCCTTTAAGCCGGAGCCTGAAAGAGCCATCCAGCTCATACCCTTCTGTATTGACTTCTGCCGGAACAGCTGCCGTCGCGTAATTCACCTTGATGGAGAATTCCTGGTCGGGAGCAAGAACCTTGATCTGGCTTTCCGATGCACCAATAGGGATATTTTCACGGTCCAGCGTAACCACGATCCCTGCAGAGGGCATTTCTTTTGTTATTTCTCCCTGAGTGAGGGAAAGCTGCAGGTTTTCATCCTCGCACACCACCGTGAAAGGAACCGTATGTATGCCAGACAGGCGTTCGACAGTCAGGGTAAGCGCAGTGTTTTCAGTTCCAAAGTCCAGTGATTGAGGCGAAACCTTTATAAGGTCCTGTGTCCTGGTTATGGAAAAGAAGTATGTGGTGTCTCCTCCGTTGGAGAGCAGGTCAGTACTGAAAGTATGGGTGCCAAATTCTGAGCGGGACTGGTCGGCAATGATATTTACCGTAACTTCTTTCCCTGCGCCTATGGTGCCTTGTGCAGGATCCCATTCCAGCCAGGCAGGCAGTTTGTCTTTCAGGTTCCATTCAAGCGGTATGTTCCCCTGGTTAGCCAGGACTGTGATGGCAAGGGTATCTTCCTCCCCAAAATCAAAAGTTGTTCCCTGAACCTGCAACAACGCACCCTCTACCTGCAACCGAACCTGTACGTTCAGGGGTACTTCACCTCCAACCAATTGTACCTCTGATTTCTGTTCACCAATGGGTAGGCCGCTCCGGTCACAGGTAAAATCAATAGCCTGTGACGCTCCTATTTCCAGCTCGCCGCTCGATGGTTCAACTTTGAGCCAGTGGGGAAAATACATTTCCAGGAAACCCCACCTGAGGGTATCTCCGCCAGGATTTGACAGGGTAAGGGATACAGAGGTGTCAACCGCTCCAAAATCCACGCTCTGCGATGAAAGAACCGCTTTGGCAATGCGGGAACGGAGTTGCGCATCGATTGTATACAGGTTTTTCTTTTTAGGGGACAACGGCATGCTTAGGGTTTCCCAGCTTTCGTAACCGGGCTTGCTGAAGACAAGGTATACGTCTTCGGTGGTGCGCGGCAACACAATGGCGTACGTCCCTTCCTGGTCTGTTTCAACACCCAGGCTGAAAGGCATCACCGTTACGGCAACCCCTGGCAAAGCCTGCCCGGTCTCGGAATCGGTCACTTTTCCTGCAAATGTCGTAGTAGTGCCTGTCTGGTCACAAGACGCGGCAGAAAATCCAAAAAACAAGACCGTCAGAATTGCTGTAACGGTTCTCAGATAACCAAAAGTACGCATGCCATTACTGTTACATGTGCAAATATAATTAACTTTGCCGATGTTAAAACAGAGCTATGAGCAATTATAAAAGCAAACTTCACAATATCAAAGCTTTTGCATTTGATGTAGATGGCGTTCTAACAGATGGAGGTATAATTTCCCTGCCTGACGGGGATCTTTTCAGGACACATTATTCACGCGATGGTTATGCCATTCGTGTTGCCATAGAACATGGATACCCGGTGGCCATCATCACGGGGGGTGTGTCGCCTTCCGTTGAGACACGGTACAGGAATATAGGTGTAAAAGACATATTCTCAGGCGCCAGGGACAAATTGCCCGCATTTCGTGAATTTTGCAGAAGATACAACTTGTCTCCTTCTCAGGTCGCCTATGCCGGGGATGACATACCCGACATTCCGCCCATGAAAATATGCGGCCTGCCCTTCTGCCCATCCGATGCCGCCACAGAAGTACGCCACCAGGCACAGTACATATCCCCATTCCCGGGAGGACGCGGGTGTGTGCGTGATTTTGTTGAACAGGTAATGCGCCTGCAAGGCAAATGGTACCAGGAATCAAACGATATTCCGGATGATATGCTGGAAACATCTTCTGAGTAACCATGAATTCCATGTACAGGATAATTCTCGGCTCTGCCTCCCCAAGAAGACAACAGCTCCTGGAAGGAACAGACCTTCCTTTCACCGTAGAACCGGTTAATGGATTGGATGAGAAACACCTTCCCCCGGGAACCAACCCGGATGAAATCCCTTTATTGCTGGCCCGCTCCAAATCCCTGGCCTTTCCAAGGCCTTTGGAAGTCGATGAGCTTTTGATAACAGCTGATACGCTTGTCTTTTCGAAAGTTCTTACCGAGACCCGAGGTTCAAACACACGCTGGACCGTGCTTGGAAAACCAGCCTCGGCAAGGGAAGCATACCTTATGCTGGAAAGGCTTTCCGGCAGCTGCCATAAAGTCATCACAGGAATATGCCTCCGCTTTGGAGATCAGAAAGCACATCCGGAACCCATCGTTTTTTCTGACTACTCTCTCGTCTGGTTCATGCCCCTGCTCCAGGAAGAAATCAGCTATTATGTGAACAAATACAAACCTTACGACAAAGCCGGTTCTTACGGAGTGCAGGAATGGATAGGATACATTGGTATTGAGCGTATTGAAGGCAGCTATTTCAATGTTATGGGATTCCCTGTCCACTTACTCTGGAAACATCTTAAAGAACTTCACGTAATATCATTTTCTTAAGCACATATTTTTTCTATAAATTTACCTCTTCTAATTAAGCTCAGATATGGAAAAACAACCTTCAGTAGCCATACTATGTGGTGGCGGGCCGGCTCCCGGAATCAACACGGTAGTATGTACAATAACTAAAACATTTATTACCAAAGGATACCGTATTATTGGCCTTCACGGAGGTTATACCGGACTGTTTTGCAAAGAGAAATGCCGGCAGGAGGACATGGATTTTGACAAGGCCGACATGCTTTTCAATCGCGGGGGATCTTACCTGCGCATGAGCCGTTTTAAACCTACCGACGAGGATTTTGAAAAACGCTTTAACCTGGATTTCTTCAAGGAAAACAACGTGAAGCTTTTGGTGACTGTAGGAGGGGACGATACGGCGTCCACGGCAAACCGCATCTCCAAATTTCTGGTTCAGAAACAGTACAACATAGCCAACATACACGTTCCCAAAACCATAGATAACGACCTTCCCCTTCCGGAAGGAATTCCCACGTTCGGATATCAGAGTGCCAAGGCACAGGGCACCGACCTTGGACGGACCGTATACGAAGATGCCCGCACCAGCGAAAACTGGTTTATCGTAACGGCTATGGGACGTTCGGCAGGCCACCTGGCTTTTGGGATCGGTTCTTCCTGTCATTTTCCCATGATCATCATTTCCGAGATGTTCTACAAAACCCAGATGACCATAGACAAGATAGTGAACCTGATCGTTTCTTCGATCATCAAACGCCAGATCCGTAACATTCCTTACGGTTGTATCATGATCTCGGAAGGCGTTTTCCAGTCCCTTTCGGAAGAAGACGTAAAGAATGCGGGCATTGCGTTTACTTACGATGCACACGGCCATCCGGAACTGGGTAAAATATCCAAATCCCATATCATAGACAACCTGGTGGAGAAAAAAATGAAAGAACTGGGTATCAACGTTAAGACACGGCCTGTGGAAGTGGGTTATGAAGTCCGTTGCATCACTCCAAAATCCTTTGACCTGGAGTATTGTTCCATGCTGGGCATGGGCGTATATGAATTGTATACCAAAGGTGTAAGTGGGTGCATGGTATGCCGGGACGGGAATGGCAAGATCATTCCGTTATTCCTGCAGGACCTGCAGGATCCGGCTACCGGAAAGATCCCTCCGCGCGTTGTAAATATGAATTCACACGAGGTCCAGTTCTACATGAAGCATATCATGGATTATATTACAGAAGAGGACTACGAGGCCGCCAAAGCCATCGTTCCGAATCCCGAGGAATTTGACTTTCACAAGATCTTGAAATTTTAAGGGTTCATTCAGTCGCTGCACAACAAAGAAAAGAGAGCTTTTTTGGTACGCCGGGGCTCTCTTTTCTTTGTTGTACTGCGTTATGGTACGCGGCACTATACCTGGGGACCTGAAGCCACCAGCTGGCGTGCAGCATCGTTGTCGCAATACTGTTCAAAGTTTTTGATGTACTTTGCTGCAAGAGAAAGCGCTTTCTTCTCCCATTCCTTTACGTCTGTGTAAGTGTCGCGCGGATCCAGGATACCTTCCGAAACCTTGGGCAATTTGACAGGAATGGTGAGATTCATGACGGGTATGTGCCTTGTGGAGGCTTTGTCAATGCTTCCGTCCAGGATGGCGTCGATAATGGCACGAGTATCTTTCAGGGAAATACGTTTGCCGGTACCGTTCCACCCTGTGTTCACCAGGTAGGCTTTGGCCCCGTTTTCTTTCATCTTTTTGACCAGGTTTTTGGCATAAATGGTCGGGTGCACGGTCAGGAAAGCCTCGCCGAAGGCTGCCGAGAATGAGGGTAATGGCTCGGTGATGCCGCGTTCGGTTCCTGCAAGTTTTGAAGTGTAACCGCACAGGAAGTGATACTGTGCCTGTTTCTCATCCAGGATTGAAACCGGGGGTAAAACGCCGTAGGCATCGGCAGAAAGATAAATGACTTTTTTAGCGTGACCGGCCTTGGAAGGAAGGACGATCTTGTTGATATGGTATATGGGATAGGAAACACGCGTGTTCTCCGTTACAGACCCGTCTGCATAATCGGGGGTGCCGTCCGGCAAAATGGTTACGTTCTCCAGCAGGGCATCACGACGGATGGCTTTCCAGATATCGGGTTCTTTTTCCTGGCTGAGGTCAATGCATTTGGCATAGCAGCCACCTTCATAATTGAATACGCCGTGGTCGTCCCAGCCATGTTCATCATCCCCAATCAGGTAGCGTTTAGGATCGGCAGACAAAGTGGTTTTGCCGGTTCCGGAAAGGCCAAAGAAAACAGCCACGTCACCCTCTTCTCCCACGTTGGCAGAACAGTGCATTGAGGCAATACCCCTCAAGGGAAGGTAATAGTTCATGATGGAGAAGATCCCTTTCTTCATTTCACCGCCGTACCAGCTGCCGCCAATCACTGCCATGCGTTCGGTCAGGTTGAATACAATGAACACGTCCGAATGAAGTCCCTGTTCTTTCCAATGGGGATTGGTGGTTTTAGAAGCGTTGACCAGGACAAAGTCGGGTTCTCCAAAATGCTCCAGTTCATAACCGGAAGGACGTATAAACATGTTTGTCACAAAGTGTGCCTGCCAGGCGACTTCCATTATAAAACGCACTTTCAGGCGGGTATCGGGGTTGGTGCCGCAAAATGCATCCACCACGTATAATTTCTTTTTGCCGCTAAGCTGATCCTTGGCAAGACTCTTGAGGGAATTCCATACATCCGTCGATATTGGCTTGTTGATAACACCATCCCACCAGATGGTGTTTTCTGTCGTTGCGTCTTTTACAATGTACTTGTCCTTGGGAGAGCGACCGGTGAAGATTCCTGTCCTTACATTAACTGCGCCCGTTTTTGTCAGTACGCCTTGCTCGAATCCTTCGTTTGCGGGGTCCATCTCTGCCTGGAACAAAGTTTCATAGGAAGGGTTGTAAACAATTTCATCAACATGGGAAATCCCATACATGGATAAGTCTATTTTACTCATTGTCAATTAATTAATTAAATGAAAATCTGAAAGAAACGTCTTATTTTTCTAACTTGCGAAGATACTCATTTTATTTATCTTTGCAACAGAAGGCATGACGGGCATGAAGCAACAAGAAATATTCCTGCAGACCCTGCTCCGGTATTGGGGTTACAATTCGTTCCGCGATACCCAGGAAGACATCATCTCTTCCATTTACCAGGGAACGGATACACTCGCTCTTATGCCCACCGGAGGCGGTAAATCCATTTGCTTCCAGGTCCCCGCCCTGCTCATGGACGGCATATGTATAGTGGTCACTCCGTTGATTGCCCTTATGAAGGATCAGGTTGAGAAGCTCAAGTCACTGGGTATCAAGGCGCTTTCTGTCCATTCCGGCATGAGTTCCTATGAAATTGACATAGCACTCGACAACGCCGTTTATGGCTCATACAAATTCCTGTACCTTTCGCCTGAACGGCTGGGTACAGAATTATTCAGGGTGCGCGTGCATAAAATGAATCCCGCCATGCTGGTGGTAGACGAAGCACACTGCATCTCCCAGTGGGGATATGACTTTCGACCCTCCTACCTGCGCATTGCCTCATTCCGGGAATTATTTCCCGATGTTCCTTTCATGGCACTTACCGCCACGGCAACCCCCCAGGTAGTGGAAGACATCAAGGAAAAGCTTCTCTTTCGCAAGGGAAGCAATGTTTTCCAAAGTTCTTTCGAGCGCCCCAACCTGGCTTATGTGGTCAGGAAAACCGAAGACAAACTGGGACAGCTCCTCCGTATCGCCAAAGGGGTGGAAGGAACCGGGCTGGTTTATGTAAGGGAGAGAAAAAAAGCCGAGGAGGTGGCCGAGTTCCTGATCTTCAATGAAATAAAAGCCGATGCCTACCACGCAGGGATGGATGCCCGCCTGAGATCCTCGAAACAGGAAGCATGGAAAAAGGGTGATACACGCATCATGGTGGCCACGAACGCCTTCGGCATGGGCATTGACAAACCCGACGTCCGTTTTGTCTGCCACTTCGACCCTACCGATTCTCCCGAGGCGTACTTTCAGGAAGCTGGCAGGGCCGGAAGGGATGGGAAAAAAGCCTATGCCGTGCTGCTTTTCAATCCATCAGATGCCAAACGGATGAAGCAGATCTTTTCTGTTTCGTTTCCTGACCCCGACCTCATCCGGGAAGCCTACCAGAATCTCTATTCCTTTCTCGGTCTGGCCTATGGAGAAGGAGCCGAGCAGCAATTTGATTTTAGGCTGGAAGATTTTGCAAAACGATGCAAAAAACACCCCTCCACCCTGTGGTACGCACTGCAATGCCTGGAACAGGAAGGATACATATCTCTGACAGAAGAAGTGGACAATCCTTCCCGCATCATGTTCCGGGTAAGTCGCGATGAACTGTACCGGATACAGATAGCCAACCCCCGGCTGGACACCTTCATAAAACTGCTTTTACGCACCTATACGGGACTTTTCAATGGTTTTGTATCAATAGATGAACAATACCTTGCCAATGTCAGCCGTAACGCTCCGGCTGTGATTACGGAATACCTTATGCAACTTTCCAGGCTGTCAGTCATATCCTTCATCCCCAAAAAGAAATCTCCCCAGGTCTTCCTGCATTCCGGCAGACTGGAACCGGGAAACGTTTACCTTAATCCTGCCACTTTCCTGCAGCGAAAGGACGCCTATGCAAGGCGCATGGAAGCGATGCTCCAATATGCACAATCAGATGCTCCATGCCGCAGCAAACAACTCCTTGCCTATTTCGGGGAAGGAATGAAACGAGATTGTGATATCTGTGACGTTTGCCTGGAACGCCAGGGAAAAGACAATCCGAACGAAACATTTGAACGTATTGCCGGCAAGATCACCCGTACACTACGTTCGGGTCCGGTCCGTATCCAGCAGCTGGACCTGCTCTTTTCAGAGTCTGCCGGTAAAGTGGTTGATGTGTTGCGTGCCATGGCCGAAAACGGAGAAGTACTCATCAAGGACGACACCATACAACTGAATGGCAACAACACATAATATCAAACAACTTCGTATCTTTACCGTATGAATCGCAGTCAGGCAGCCGCCAGGATCAGGGAGTTGAAAGACGCCATCAATGAGCATAACAGAAAGTACTACGTACTGAACACACCTGATATATCAGATTTTGAATTTGATTTACTGCTGCAGGAACTAACCGTTCTGGAAAAAAAGTATCCCGACCTTGCCGGTGACGACTCCCCCACCCGTCACGTTGGCAGCGACATTGCCCCGGAAAACAATGCATTCCTGCAGTTTCCACACAGATATCCAATGCTGTCACTAAGCAATACCTACAACAAGGAGGAATTGCTCGACTTCCACAACCGCATATCAAAAGTGTCGGATCAACCGGTGGAATATGTCTGCGAACTTAAATTGGACGGCACAGCCATCTGCCTAACCTACAAGGACGGACGCCTCTTCCGGGCACTCACACGCGGCGACGGGACCATAGGAGATGATGTGACCCGAAACGTACTCCGCATCAAATCCATACCTGAAAGATTGACACCAGCCGGCGACTTTCCCTATCCCCCCGAATTCGAAATACGGGGTGAAATAGTCATGCCATTCATCAGTTTCGGCGAATTGAACTCGGCAAAAGAAAAAAACGGTGAACCACTTTTTGCAAATCCTCGCAATGCCGCGGCAGGCACACTGAAACTGCTTTCGGCTGATGAAGTGGAACGACGGGGTCTGGATTGCTACCTGTACCATCTGATTGCAGATGTTCCGGGTATCAAAACCCATTGGCAGGCTTTGGAAACGGCTTCCCAATGGGGATTCCCGGTTTCGCAGCATCGCAGGCTCTGCCGCAATGTGGAAGAGGTCATGGAATTCCTGGAATACTGGGACAAAGCCCGCGCAGACCTTCCCATTGCCACCGATGGCGTAGTGGTCAAGGTCAACAGTTTTTCACTGCAGAAAACACTGGGCATGACGGCCAAAAGTCCACGCTGGGCAACCGCCTATAAATTCAAGGCGGAACAGGCCGCCACACGCCTTTTGTCGGTCGATTTCCAGGTGGGAAGAACAGGAGCCATCACACCTGTAGCCAACCTGGAACCGGTACTGCTTTCTGGAACAACCGTTAAACGGGCTTCTTTACACAACGCAGACCAGATAGCCCTTCATGATATCCGTCTGGGAGATATGGTTTATGTGGAAAAAGGAGGCGAGATCATACCTAAGGTCATAGGAGTGGAGCTTTCTTCCAGACCTGGAAATGCCCAGCCTTTCCATTACATCACGCATTGCCCTGAATGCGGGTCTCTCCTGGAAAGAGATCCGGGAGAAGCCAAACATTTCTGTCCCAACCGATGGGAGTGCCCGCCACAGATAAAAGGCAGGATAGAACATTTCATGAGCCGCAAAGCCATGAACATCCTGGGTGGAGAAGCCCTGGTTGAACAACTCTATGACAAGCAGATTGTAAAGGACCCGGCAGACTTGTACTACCTTGAACCCCCTATGCTGGAGGCACTGGAAAACTGGGGGGATAAATCCACCCAAAACCTGCTCAGCAGCATTGAAGCTTCTAAAAAAGTACCCTTTCACCGCTTTCTTTTTGCCCTGGGAATACCCTTTGTTGGAGAAACCACGGCCAAATACCTGGCTTCCCACTTCGGCTCACTCCAGGCCCTGAAGGATGCACCCATTGAAGATCTTACCGAAGCACCCGAAATTGGCATAAAAATAGCCTCTTCCATCCGGGACTTTTTCGAGAATCCCGTGATTGGCATCATGCTGGATAAACTCAAAGATGCAGGCCTGCCGTTAAGGCAGGATGTGACAGAAAAAGAACTTATGTCAGAATCACTGCAAGGGCTGCAGTTTGTCATATCAGGTACCTTTTCCCGTTCACGCGAAGACATGAAGAATCTTGTCCAATTGCATGGAGGCAAGGTTCTTTCGGGCGTTTCGGCCCATGTGGATTACCTGCTCTCGGGAGATAAGACGGGACCTTCAAAACTACAGAAAGCCTCTGCCATGGGAATAAGAATAATCGGTGAAAAGGATTTTCTTGCCCTTATTGGCGAATTGCCTTCTGAAGGCACACTTTTTGAAAATGAAAATAAAACCACATCGTTTTAATCATGACCGCTAGAATCCTCGACACCCTGCATTTCATAGGTACAAACGACAGGAATAAACCGTTGTTTGAAAGCAACTGGCCCCTGCCCTTCGGTATTTCTTACAACTCCTACCTTGTCACAGACAAACAAACGGCTTTGCTCGATACCATCGAATATGGAAGCGACCGCTCCTACTTTGAGGATCTTGAGCTTATCCTTAACGGACGCGACCTGAATTACCTGGTCATCCTGCATATGGAACCGGACCATGCCGGGATGATTGGAGAAGTGCTGCAGCGCTATCCCTTAGCGACAATTGTCACCAATGCCCGTGCTATCAAGTTACTGGATATATACTTTCCCAACATTGACAAAAGCAGGATCAGGGAGGTTAAAGAAGGTGACACCCTGGAGCTGGGACATCATCACCTGCAGTTTGTAATGACTCCCATGGTTCACTGGCCCGAATCCATGATGGCTTATTGCACAACAGAGAACATTCTTTTTTCACAGGATGCCTTCGGAACATTCGGAACCCTGGACGGAGGCATATTTGACGACGAGATTGACCCGGAATACTACAAGGATGAGATGCTCAGGTACTATACCAACATCATAGGACGCTTTTCAGCCCAGGTGGAAAAAACCCTTCAAAAGGCCGCTTCCCTGCCCATAAGGATCATCTGCCCGGTTCACGGTCCTGTCTGGCGTACCAATCCCCGTATTGTGTTCGACTGGTACAGCCAGTGGGCTGCCAGTAAAAGCCAGCCGGGAGTTGTCCTGGTCTACGCCACCATGTACGGCCATACGCAGAGGACAGCAGATTACATAGCCCGCAGGCTGGCTGAAAACGGCGTCCGCAACATCCGCGTATTTGATGTATCCAAAACCCACCCTTCCTTCATACTCAAAGAAATATGGAAATACAACGGCCTTGTTCTCGGGTCCTGTTCCTATAATACGGGCATGCACCCCAATATGCACCACCTGTGTCACGAAATTGAGATCATGCAGCCTGGAAGGAAAAAAGCATTCCTTTTTGGAGGGTACTCCTGGAGCGGAGGGGGCCTGAAAAACCTTCAGCTGTTTGTTCAAAAGATGACAGAACAACACAAATGGGAGCTCCCGGTTCCCGGAACGGAACTTGCCGGCTATCCGGCACTGAATGACTTGAAAAACCTGGACAAGGACCTTGCCACCTATGCAGCATCCCTGAATAACATAACAACCGTATAATTTGCAAAACCCTGACCAGATAGACCTGTACTTTGAACCGCTCAGGCAATCAAGCCTCGAACGTTGCGCCAGCGAAGAAGAATTCAAACTGGTACTCAAGGCTTACGACTTTGCCAAAGATGCGCACAAGAACCAGAAGCGCATCTCGGGTGATCCCATAATCCTCCACAACATTGACGTTGCCAGGATTGTGGTGGATGAGATAGGTCTGGGTTACAAATCCATCATCACGGCCCTCCTGCACCACATACTGACCGATACGGAATACACTTGGGAAGACATATCCGGCATGTTTGGCAGGAAAGTGGCAGAACTGGTGGTAGGTTTGGGAAAAATGGAACGCGTCTTTGCCGCACAGGACAAGACCCAGGAAGAAACCTTCAAACAGATGCTGCTTACGGTGAATAACGATATTCGTGTCCTGCTCATCAAACTCGCCGACAGGCTCCACAACCTGAGAAACCTGCAGGAATTGCCTGTTGAAAAAAGAGCCCGCAACCTGGGAGAGTCCATGTATGTTTTCGCTCCGCTGGCACACCAGATGGGGCTTTATACTATCAAATCCGAGATTGAAAACATATGGATGAAACACGCCATGCCCTCGGAATACAACGAGATCGAGGAAAAGGTAAAAGCCGAGATGGGGAGGCAGGGAACAGAGATCACCCAAACCTACCTGGGACCCATCCGGGACCTTCTGGAACATGAAGGCCTGGAATTCACTCTTTCCACCCGCATCAAGACACCATATTCCATCTGGTCCAAGATGAAAAAACGGAACGTTCCTTTTGAGGAAATCTATGACCTCTTTGCCCTGCGGATCGTTTTTGTACCCATGGTGACCGACATTGAACAGGAACACGAAATGTGTTATGAAATCGAGCAATGGCTCAACCAGCGCTGGGAACCTTACACGGAAAGAAGAAGGGACTGGCTTAAAACACCCAAGGAAACAGGATATGAGGCCCTTCACTCTACCTACCTTACACCATCGGGTAACTGGCTTGAAGTGCAGATCCGCAGCAAACGCATGGAAGAAATTGCAGAACAGGGAGTGGCGGCACACTGGAAATACAAAGGCATCTCGCCGGAGATTAGCGGTATTGAAAAGTGGCTGGCCAAGGCCCGTGAATCACTCGAGAATAAAGACGCGGCATCCCTCGAATTTTTTGACAATTTCCAGCCAGGGAACCTTATCTCGGTCATATATGTTTTCACCCCAAAGGGAGAAATGCGCATGTTGCCCAAAGGCGCCACCGCGCTGGATTTTGCATACTACATACATTCACATCTGGGAAACCGCGCCCTGGCGGCGAAGATCAATGAAAAACTGATGCTCCTCTCCACCCCGCTGCGCGGAGGGGACCAGGTGGAGATTATCACCACGGAAAAGAGCCAGGTCAGGATTGAATGGCTCGGGTACATAACCACATACAAAGCCAGGAACATGATCCTGGACACCCTTAAAAAAAACGGAACCGACCCTATCCGGGAAGGAAAGAAAATATTGGATTCCATGCTTTCAGACTTCGGGATCCAGCAAAGCACCAGGCTCATGAACAAACTGCTGGCAGCTTACAACGTCACCTCAAAGGAAGAATTTTATGGCAGGATAGGAGCCGGACTGGAAGATTTATCCAATTTACGAGAGGTATTACTGAAAGGTTCGCCTTCCCGCAAATTCGTTACCTGGATACCATCTCCCGACTGGAAACGGCGCAAGGATTTCAATGCCTACCATTTTGCCCCCTGTTGCCACCCCACAGCCGATGATAAACTCATAGGGTTTATTGATAGGTTGACATCAGACCTTTACATCCATACAGTCAATTGCTCCCGTGTGCCCGCCCTTAAAAGGCTTCACAGGAATGATAATGCCCAGGTTGGCGTGACCTGGAAAAAGCAATATACCTCATCCTCACTGGTTCGCCTTACCCTGCGTGGCAGCGACAGGCTTGGCATCATATACGACATCACCCAAACCATATCACTTACATTGTGTGTCAATATCCACAGTTTTTTCCTGGTTACGCACGACAACATCTTTGATGCCAGCCTGGAAATTTATGTTCAGAATCCCGTTGACATGAACAAACTGATTGAACAGCTGAAAATGATCAAGGGAATGGAAACGGTTACAAAAGCATAACTTATGAAAAGGCTTTTTCATCATGGTTTCATGGCAGCTGCAATCGTCCTGTTTGCCTTGTCACTGCTGACACCTCAAAGCTGTGCCAACACAACGGCAGCGCCTGCAGGCGGACCCAAGGACACCATCCCGCCCGTGCTAATAGCCACTTTACCGGATATTAACCAGACCCATGTGAGCACCTCGCTCAAAAAAGTGGAATTGCGGTTCAACGAATACGTGAAAATCACGGATGCCAATAAAAACATCATGCTTTCCCCTCCGCCGCAAAAAAATCCTACGGTCAGGACAAAGGGAAAAGGGATCGTGGTGGAACTGGAAGACGAACTCAAGCCAAATACAACGTACAGTCTATATTTCGGGAACTCCATACAGGATAACAACGAAGGCAATCCTTTTCCTGTATTTGCCCTGGGTTTTTCAACCGGTGAACAGGTAGATTCCCTGATGTATTCCGGGCTTGTACTGGATGCCTCTACCCTGCTCCCGGTGGAAAACACAACCGTAGTCCTTCACATCAATCCTGTTGATACGACCATAAGCAGGACACTTCCCGTAGCAGCCACACGCACAGATGCTTATGGGTACTTTGTGTTAAGGAACCTGAAAGACACCCTTTATTCTCTGTTCGCCATGACGGACCAGAACAACAATTACCGTTACAGCCAGACAGAAGGCGAACAGATAGGTTTTCTAGACACGCTTATCCGCCCTCACAAAAGAATGTTCACCTATGCTCCCGAAATACAACCTTATTATCTTACAGATACGGCCGGGTTGCTACGCAGACCGGTAGAAGGGAATGTGTTTCTTTTCAAGGAAGTGAGCGCACGCCAATCCCTTAGGGATTATAAACGAATCCAGCCCCGTGCTCTGGAACTGAAGTTCGGAGCGCCCTTCCCGACCATTATAAGTGCGCAGATCCCGGGAATTGATTCCACTCAGATCATTCGTCAGCACAACTACTACCGTGACAGCCTTGTCTGGTGGCTGGCAGCGCCTTCGGTCCCCGACACGGTGCTCTTGCACCTGACATATATGGCTACTGTCGATTCCCTGAACAAGCTGCTCCCGCGCACCGATACCCTGCGCTTTACCCCTTATGTAGACGAAAAGGCTGCAAACCGGGAAAAAGATATGGCCGCCACGGGCAGAGGCCGTGGAGAAAAACAACAGGCACCTCCATCGGTCAAACCGGGAAGGGAAGTCATGAGCATTAATGTCAGTGCAGTACCGGAAAGAATACCAGACCAGGGTATTGTCGTACGGTTCAAAAGTCTGCCCATAGGACCGGATTTTTCCCTGGCACAACTGGTTCGTATAACCGCCAAGGAAGATACGGTAACTGTTCCTTTCACGGTAGAGCCTGATTCACTGGACCTTTGCCTGTACAGGATAATCCCCACCACCTATATGGAATCCACCCAGTATCTTTTTTCGATCCCTTCAGATGCCTTCAGGGACGTCTACGGCTTACCCAACGATTCGCTGCAAACTTCATTCAAGACACTGCTCAGGGATGACTTCGGGGCTTTGAACCTGCAGCTGGAGAATGTGCCAAACCCTCTGATCGTAGACCTGATGAACGAGGGCCGGAACCAGGTACTGCGTACCAGCCGGATTGCTTCTGACTCAACAATCACTTATCCTTACCTGAAAGCCGGTAAATACACGGTCAGGATAACAGAGGACATGAACGGGAACGGCTACTGGGACACGGGCAATATCATGGAAAGGAAACAGGCAGAACGCGTCAGGATGTTCCGTTTACCTTCCGGAAATCCCGTCATAGATCTTGCCGAAAAAATGGAGCTGACACAAATTATTGATATTGAACAACTTTTGAACCAACATGTTTCACTATCTGTTCCGGTTAAAAGAAGGTAAACGGCCATTCCTCTGCATGGTATTGCTTCTGTTGGTGATTCCGGCCGGAGCCCAGACCGTTTTCCATAAACAGCACTTGCTGGGGATTCGTGGAGGGTATGCATTCAATGGGGTGTCTTTCAATCCCGACAGGAAGCAAAAAATGGTACCTTCTTTTTACAATGCATCCATACTCTATACCTATTATCACGACTTATGGGGTACCATGCCCTACTTTGGCCTTCAGACAGGATTGACCTATACGCAGCAAGGGTATGAAACTCCCGATGTGAAAAGGGTTTACGATGTGCTCCGTATACCACTGACCTCTCAGTTCCACATCGATTTCTGGAAAATGCGACTGTTGATAAACCTGGGATGTTTTGGAAGTTACCGCATGCGAGCCTTCGACTATACTGCAGAAAAACCCGATGGATCCCAAGTGGTGTTCGACTGCAATCATCTATATTTGGATTACGGTATCCAGGGCGGACTGGGCCTGGCACTTGTCCTGAAGCCTTTTGAATTCCACATAGAGGCGAATTATCTCTATTCACTTTCCATGATAGAGAATCCGGCTCTGTACAGCAACGAATATTACACATACGGTTATCCCAACCAATTGCTTTTCACGCTGGGGATTTTCATACATTTATAACCATGAGCTCGCACGTCGTATACGCCGGAAAATTGGCCATCGGAGGCGGACACCCCGTTTCTGTCCAGACCATGTGCAACACGGACACACTGGATGTGGATGCATCCATAGCCCAATGCCTGGCCGTTGCCCGGGAAGGCGCCCAGATGGTAAGGCTTACCACACAGGGCCCCCGACAGGTTAAAGCACTGGCCGTCATCAGGGAAAAGCTCAGGGATCAGGGAGTGGATATTCCCCTGGTCGCCGACGTCCATTTCTCGGCTCACACCGCTATGGAAGCGGCCCGGGTGGCCGATAAGGTTCGCATCAATCCCGGTAATTTTTCACGTGACCGCTCCAGGGTCAGGGAATTGTTGGCAGAGCTCTTCGAAATTTGCCGCCGGCATGATACTGCCCTTCGAATTGGCGTGAACCACGGCTCTCTCCCCCTGCACATCCTGGAAACTTACGGGAACTCTCCTGAAGGCATGTGTCAGGCTGCCATGGAATACCTGACCATTTGCCAGGAAATGGATTTTCCCCGTGTTGTGGTCTCTCTCAAATCGAGCAATACCCGCATCATGATACAGGCCAACCGGCTGCTCGTTCAAAACATGAAAGCCCTGGGTATGGACTACCCGCTGCACCTGGGTGTGACAGAATCTGGCAACGACCGGCAGGGACGCCTTAAATCCGCTGTGGGTATCATTACCCTGCTTAAAGAAGGCATTGGAGACACCTTCAGGGTTTCCCTCACCGAGGCCCCCGGGGCGGAAATCCGCTTTGGCAAGCTGTTCCTGCCTGTAGCCAAAGACCGCAGCCAGCCTGCATCATGGGATGAGCTCATTGTCAGTGCCGCTTACAAGTGGGCTCCCGGCCTGCTGGACGGGACCATTGACTGGAAGACATTGCCCATGCCATTTATAGAGGCACCCTTTGCTTCAAAAGAAGAACTGAAAGAATTCTGCATGGACCTGCTGCAGGCTACCCGTTGTGTCTTTTCAAGCCCCGAGTACATTTCCTGTCCCGGTTGTGGTCGTACAAAATTCAACCTGGAAGAAACAGTCCGCCAAGTCAAGAAGGCCACATCACACCTTAAAGGATGCACCATTGCCGTCATGGGTTGCATTGTGAACGGGCCCGGAGAAATGGCCGATGCCCAGTACGGATATGTTGGGGAAGGCAATGGGAAGGTAACCCTATATAAAGGGAAAATCCCCGTCATGCGGGGGATTCCACAGGAAGAAGCGGTACAGCGTTTGCTGGAACTTATAGAGTCTCAACAAAAATAGCACCGCTTTCTATCCGTACCACTTTAACCGGAGTACCTTTGGGAATGTATCCTATAGCCGCACGGGCTTCCACCCACCTGCCTGCAATGGTCACTTTTCCGGAAGGCCGAAGGTCAGTAAAGGTCACCCCTTCCTGGCCTATGACAATATCATGGAGGGTCGGTACCCCAACAAATCCATCTTCTGTTTCCAGGTTCGTCCTCAGGGCTATGCGGTTGAACACCCTGGTGGGAAACAACATATGCACGGAAAAAAGAATAAAAGACAGGGCCAGCAGACCGGTGACACTCACCGTGGCAACAGGCACCAGTATATCTTTCCAGGGGAAAGGCCCTTTGAAATCAAACACCCGGTTGTCTATCATGGTAAGAGTCAAACCGGCGCCTATAGCAACAAGGCCAAGGATGCCCAACACCCCGAAACCCGGAGTGACAAATATTTCAACAGCCAGAAGTATCAAGCCTGCAATAATGATAATGATCTCCCAGTATTGCACCAATCCTTCCAGGAAAAGCGGGGAAAAATAGCCAATGGCACAAAAGACCGCCACCCCCAGCGGGAAACCTATGCCCGGGCTTTGCAGTTCAAAATAAATGCCTCCTATCATGCCCATGAGCATCAGGGCCTGGACCAGCGGCAGTAGAAAGAATCCTATCACCTTGTCCAGCCAGGTCTCTTCGTATTCCTTGATGACATGATTCTCATAACCAAGCAATGCCACTGCTTCCTCCACACTGGAGGCCTGTCCCTGGCTCAATCCCGCTTCAATGGCTTCCCTTGTCGTCAGATTCACTATCGTGTCTCCGCTGACCATTTGTTCCGCCAGTCTGGGATCACGCCCCGTTTCTTCGGCCGTGGCACGCATCAGGGAACGCATGTAAGACTGGTATTTCTCGGGCATTGGTTCTCCAGTCTGATTCACGACACTGGCAGAGCCGATGGTGGATCCGGGGGCCATATAAATGGTATCACACGCAATGGAGATCAGTGCACCTGCCGAGGCTGCCTGGTGGTCAATAAAGGAAACCGTGGTGAAAGGAGCTTCCAGCAGGGCTGTCCTCATTTTTTCAGCCGCATCCAATGCACCGCCAAAAGTATTGAGACGCATTACAAATGCCATGGCATTCTGTTCTTTTGCCTCTTGCAGCGCCTTGTCAAGCATTCTGGCCGACTTGGCATGGATCTCACTGTCAATGTTCAACACAAATACCAGGCTTGAATCAGCTCCTTTTGCCAGCAGGGGCAAAAAGAGCAAAAGCAGGAGAAAATAACGTTTCATTCCATCTATCTTGATTCTAAAATTGTACCGTTGTCCTTGACTACGGCTTCTTTCCATTTTTGTGTCTGACCTCCGGATATGGGGGATTTGGGAATTCGTACGCTGTTCCCGTTGTTGGTGAATGACCCGTCCGGGTTCTGGTGCTTGATGTTTCCGTCAATATACTTAACCATCAGATATTTATCAAGTTCCACCCATTTATCAAACAACTCCTGGGCCGCATTCACCGAAAAATCAGTCAGAAATTCACGGGCCAGAGCAGGGTCCTGTTTGTACAAAGTCAAAGCAATCTGATCGATATGGGCAGTTTTTTCCACCATCTCATTTTCCCAGGCATCCACAACGTTCCGGACTTCAGCCCCGGTCTGGTTATAGCGAAGGTATGCAAACTGGGCTACCCTGTTCACTATCCAGAAGAGCGATGTTTCAGAGTACTCCAGCATGCTCCCGTTCCCCTCTTCTATGCATCGGGGAACACGCTGAGAAACGCTGTAAAACGGTATCAGGGCCGAAGTACCGGCATCGTCCACCCCAAACCAGTACAAGCCCCCAAGGTCCCTTGGAAGATCACTCCTGCATTGTCCTACAAACCACCATCCTGTCTGTTGCGTTGATATGGCCCGCTCGTTGACGTAGGTCTTTCCATCCACCTCGAATGACATGGGCCTCCAGCGGTATGGCAATGCGTTGCTTCCGGCGCCGATATCGCACGTCATGTCCATAGGGGTTCCTTCAAAATGGTCACGCATCATTCCGGCAACATCCCTGAAGGACAATTTAACATTTGGCTTTACATACAAGGGCATACGGTTGGTCAGATTATGACCCATGGCATAATCCAGGTATTTATCCATGCCGTCTGCAAAACGGTTGAAATAAGCCCATATGCGCGCATCACAGGCACGGGCGGCTCCAAAATCCACCGGTGCATATACGTCGGAAAAGCTAAAATCCTTGTCCTTGCCGCTAAAAATCCCCATCTCCCGGGCATGGGAAATCACATCGGGACTATATAGACAATTATCAGGATCGTCAAAATCAAGGTTTGTGATGCGGGCCTGGTTGGCATGACCGCTGATGTATCCGTCGGGAATGTGCCTGGCTGCCCATACGGCCCCTTTGTTCACATTGACCCCTTCCACCATCCTGGGAGCCTTGGCCATTATTTCCATGATCCATACTTCATCGGGATCGGCAATGGAAAATGATTCCCCGCTGGAGGCATATCCATATGTCTGCATTAGATTATCAATCAATAAGATGGCCTCACGTGCGGTTTTGCAGCGCTGTAAAGCCAGGTAGATCAGGGACCCGTAATCCATCATCGCGGTCGGATCATTGAACTCACTCCTGCCCCCAAAGGTGGTCTCCCCTATCAACAGCTGGTATTCATTCATGTTTCCGGTCACAGAATAGGTCCGGCGTGCCTGGGGGATTTCCCCCATGTACTTACCTGTATCCCATTCATAGATTTTCAATATGGTTCCCTCGGCCCATTCAGCTGCAGGCCAGAAGTACAACTCACCGAATAACTGGTGTGAATCGGCGGAATAACTGACAATCACGGATCCGTCTTTTGACGCACCTTTGGTTACAATCAAATTCGTACAGGGCATGGCTGTACCGGCACCCACAAAAAAAGCAACAAGGCTCAGGAAGATCTTTCTGGTAATCATTGGCATATATTTTTTAATAATGTCTATTTTGTAAAAATACAAAAAAGACAAACACCGAGCGTTTTTTTACTATCTTTGTTTTCTTTGAACATTACTCATTCATAGAATAACCAATCAAATCATGAAGAAATTTTTAACCACTTTTCTAGTTCTGCTATTGGCAGGAATCTACGGCTATTCACAAATGGCCAATCCACAGGAGCCCTTGAAGATCGATCCTGCAGTTCGTATAGGTAAACTTGACAACGGACTTACCTACTACATAAGGCATAACACAAAGCCTGAAAACCGTGCCGAATTTTACCTTTTCACGAATGTGGGAGCCATACAGGAAACCAAAGCCCAGGCGGGTCTGGCACACTTCCTTGAGCACATGGCACTCAACGGCACCAGGAATCTTCCTGGCAAGATGCTCATCAGTTACCTGGAAAGCATAGGTTGCAGTTTTGGCAGGAACATCAATGCGGGTACAGGGGTTGAACAAACCATGTACATGCTCAACAATATTCCCATGCTCCGGGAAGGAGTCTTGGATACCTGCCTGCTGATCATGCACGATTATGCCGCTTTTGTGACAAACGACCCCCAAGAAATTGACAAGGAAAGGGGTGTGATCATAGAAGAATTGCGTACACGCAGAACAGCCCAGTGGCGTATGTTCGAAGCCTCGCTGCCCTATCTGTACAAAGGTTCAAAATATGCCGAATGCAACCTGATAGGTACCATAGAAGGACTTCAGACATTCCCCGCATCGGAACTGCATGACTTTTACAAGACCTGGTACCGCCCCGATCATCAGGCTGTCATTGTAGTGGGAGATGTTGATGTGGACCAGGTTGAAAGCAAGCTCAAAGCGCTTTTCCAGGACATACCGGCCCCTACCACCCCCAGCCCCAAGAAAGTGATCCCGGTACCGGAAAACGACGATCCCATAGTCGGAATCATTACAGACCCTGAAGCACAAAACACAGGGATAGAATTCATTATCAAATCCGAACCTATTCCCTACACCATGCGTTCTTTAGGAATGATATACATGGTAGATATGTTCAAATCGTTCGTTTCCAGAATGATGAACGACCGTTTTCAGGAAATCGCACAACAACCCGATGCTCCTTTCCTGGGTGCGGGCATGAGCTTTTCCTCCATAACCACCTCTGCAGATGCTACCATGTTCACTGTACAAAGCAGGGATGGTGAAGGTGCCCGGGCATTTGAAGCCCTTATGACCGAGGTGGAGAAAATGAAACGGTATGGATTCACAGATGGCGAACTGGAACGTGCCAAAACCAATTTCCTGCGCCGCCTGGAACGTGCAGCAGAGAATGCGGCGGACAGGATGAACAGTGAGTTCATCAACACCATGATGAGCCATTATGCTTTCAATGAGCCCATCCTGGACCCCGCATATGAACTGGAAGTTGCGAAAGGATACCTTCCTTTCATTACTCTTGACCAGCTCAACCAGCTGGCACAGCAATTCATAACGGAAGAAAACCGTATTCTGCTTGTAAGCGGTCCGGAGCGCGAAGGCCTGCAGATCCCCTCCGAGCAGGAACTCCTGGATATCATCAGGAAGGTGAAAGATATGGAAATTCAAGCTTATGCAGAAGAAGTATCCGACGAACCTCTTGTCAACGTGGACGCCATAGTGCCAGGAAAGATAATCAGCCAACAGGAAGGTGCTTTTGAAAGTGTGGTATGGACCCTCTCCAATGGCATCAAGGTGGTTATAAAACCCACTGCGCACAAAAAGGACGAAGTATTATTCTCCCTGCAGAACGACGGAGGACTCTCCATAGTTCCTGAAGACCTGTTGCCTTCGCTGGAAAGTAACGTTTTCACCCTCTGGTCGCAAAGCAACGGGGTAGGCAATTTCAACGCCACATCGCTCAAACGCAAGCTTACCGGTAAGATTGCCAACGCCTCTCCCTTCATTAGTAGTTACGACCAGGGCATTAGAGGAAGCGCTTCGCCTCAGGATATTCAGACCCTGCTGGAGCTGGTATATGCCCACATTGTCACACCACGCTTTGTGGAAAGTGAATTTGAAGCCCCCATGGCCCAGCTCAAAGCCATAGTCCCCAATATGGAGAAAACACCCAATTTCGTTCTTCAGAAGGAACTTATGAAAACCGTTTTCAACAACAACCCACGCAGCCAACTGGTTTCGAGTGAATTGCTGGAAAAAGTGTCTCTGGCGAACCTGGAAAAAGCATACAGATTGTGCTTTGCCAATAACAACGGGGCAGTAGTCACCATAGTTGGTAATGTTGATCCGGAAGCTTTGAAACCCCTGGTGGAACTTTACCTGGGTTCATTACCATCTGCTACAAAGCCTGCCGTGTGGGTAAAAGACAATAACCGCATCCGCAAAGGAATGGTGGAAAATCATTTCAATGTCGTGATGGAAACGCCCAAAACAAGCATCGTGAATGTCTATTCGGCGGACATGGAATACAACCTGAACAACGATATATACCTGGATGCCGTTCAGTCCATTCTCAATATGACCTATACCAAGACCCTCAGGGAAGATGAAGGCGGGACCTATGGAGCATCGGTTCAGAAAATAAGCTCGAGTCAGCCCGAAGAGTACGGAGGCATTATCATTGTTTTTGATACCGATCCGGAAAGACAGGAAAGAATGAGCCAGGTGGTCAGGAACGATTTCCTTAATCTTGGCCAGAACGGTCCATCAGATGAGTATGTAACCAAAACCAGGGAGAACTTCCTTAAAAACCGCCAGGAAAACGTTATCAGGAACAGTTTCTGGCAGCAGTCACTCATCAGCTTCTATACAGAGGAGCTGGATATTGTAACAGGTTACGAAGAGATTGTCAAAGGGATTACTCCTTCCAGTGTACAGGAATTCATCAAGAATTTCCTGAAACAGAATAATTACATTGACATCAAAATGAATCCTGCCCAGTAATATCCCACAAAACATGAATCCAGACAGGGCTCCTTGAGGGCCCTGTCTTGTTTTGTATGAACTCCAGGCCTTTGGCAAAAAGACATGCCAGTCGTGCAGGAAAAGACAAACGTGGTTTTTCCAGGTGTTTTCCGCAATTGATGCAGGGTTCCTCCTGCTGGTAAGAACCGTAGGGAAATCCAAAACGTTCATATACCGCGTAGGATAAACGGTTTGTCTTATATACACCTCTGCCGGGGTACTCGGTTCTTGAGAAGGGCATGTTGCCGAAGAGAGACATAAGCTGCTGCAGGTCAAAAGAGTTGACATGACCCGTGGTAGGATTGATGCTTCCGCAGTGAATGCAGCGGGTAGCGTGAACTCTCAGGTCTTGCCTGAAAGGCACCCCGATGAGAAGATACCTTCTGGTAACACGCAGCAATTCCGCACAAGCCTTTTCCAGCTTCTGAGGCGGGATATGTTCCAGTACCTCTGTACAGATGACCAGGTCAAAAGATTTGTCCGGGAAATCAAGTGCTTTGATGTCACCCTGCACACAAGCTACGCGGGGGTGGACAATACCGGGCATGTTCAGGTCCAGGGCGGTGACAGAAGGATAAATTCCTGCCAGTTTCAGTGTGATGTACCCTTCGCGGCATCCTGCCTCCAGCACCTGTTCGGCATGGGAAGGGAGCATACGCATTATGGAATCCACGCGTTGCAATTCCACTTCTTTACGACGGTATTGTGCTGTATCGAACCTCATATTTTCTTGCTCACTCTTTGGAATAACTGGAAATAGGGAAACAACGGAAATGGCAAACGCCGGTGCAGGCAAAACAGCAGCCGTAAGGACTTGAACGTACCAAAGGAATTTATTGAACAGTACTTCAGAAAACGCAGCAAGATCTCATTGGCCAAAATATAAGGCCTGACCATAAGGCTCTTTTCGTTCGTTTTATAAAGACTTTCACACCATGACAGGATGTCCCTGTAATGTTCCTGTTCCCTTTCAGGCCGGATATCCATTCCGGTCAGCCTCAGGTGAGCAGACAGCTCTTCGGCTGCAGGCCGATAGCCCATCTTCTTCAACAATGAGCTGTATACACGGGATGCATGTTTCATTTGCGCTTCGGAATGTTCCGAGGATATCTGCCCCGGACTGCGGCGGTAATACGTAAGGTAACGGGGAAGCAGGTGGAAATCACCGGCAAAGACTGCCCTGCTCCACAATTCAAAATCATGCGAAAAAGAAAAGGATTCATCATACCGGAGGTTCTGCTCTACCAGGAAAGAGCGCCTAACCATCACGGAGGAATGGACCAGGGAACAGCGGAATAATGTGGAGCATCTGATTTGTCCCGGATATAAAGGGAAACGTACTGCCTTGACCGGGTGCCCCGTATGGTCTGTTTCGTAAACATACGTTCCCAGGCCGGCGGCAGCAGGATGCTTTTCCATATATTCAACCTGTTTTTCCAGCTTTTGAGGGGCCCAGAAATCATCAGCATCCAGGACGGCCATATACTTACCTGAAGCTTCAGCAATAGCCCTGTTCCTTGAAAAAGCGGCTCCGCTGCGTGTCTCGTTCCTGAAAACCCTAAGGCAGGGGTCTTTGCGGTTTTCCAGTATATGGCCGGTACCGTCGGTAGAAGCATCATCCACAACCACTATCTCAAAGTCCCTGAAAGTTTGGGCAAAGACGCTGTCCAGTGCCGCTTCTATGTAAGCCTGCGCGTTGAACGCAGCCATAATTACTGAAACCATACGCAAATATAAAAAAACCGGATGTATTCCCTCAGAAAACATCCGGTTTTACATGGAAAGGACTGCTTATTTGACAGTAGCCATGTGCTGGATCATATCCACAATCTTGCAGGAATAACCCCATTCGTTGTCGTACCAGGAAACTACTTTTACAAAATTGGGATTGAGTGAGATCCCGGCTCCTGCGTCAAATATGGAAGTACGTGAATCGTGCAGGAAATCAGAAGAAACCACGGCATCCTCAGTATAACCCAGGACACCTTTCATTTCACCTTCCGAAGCTTCTTTCATGGCGGCCTTGATTTCATCGTAGCTGGCCGGCTTTTCAATACGACAGGTCAGATCCACAACAGAAACGTTAACGGTTGGAACGCGGAATGACATACCGGTTAGCTTGCCGTTCAGCTGGGGGATCACTTTGCCCACCGCTTTGGCGGCGCCTGTGGAAGAGGGAATGATGTTGGCAGCAGCAGCGCGTCCGCCCCTCCAATCCTTGGCAGAAGGTCCGTCTACTGTTTTCTGGGTGGCTGTGGTGGCGTGAACAGTTGTCATAAGCCCTTCCACTATCCCGAATTTATCGTTCAACACCTTGGCTAAGGGGGCAAGGCAGTTTGTCGTACAGGAAGCATTGGAAATAATTTGCTCGCCTTTGTATAATTTATGGTTGACTCCGAAGACGAACATGGGGGTGTCATCCTTGGAGGGTGCAGACATGATAACACGTTTTGCTCCGGCAGCCAGGTGTCCCTGTGCTTTTTCCTTTGTAAGGAAAAGACCTGTGGATTCCACTACATATTCTGCGCCTATCTCGTTCCATTTAAGGTTGATAGGATCTTTCTCTGCCGTAACGCGGATGGATTTTCCATTGACAACCAGTTTGTTGTCCCTGACTTCTATAGAACCCTGGAATTGTCCGTGAACTGTATCATACCTTAGCATGTAAGCTATATAGTCAACGTCTATCAGGTCGTTAATACCAACTATTTCAATGTTTCCAAAATCCTGGGCAGCACGGAAAACCAACCGTCCAATCCGGCCAAAGCCGTTAATTCCAACTTTAATCTTATTCATATTATTGTTTTGTTTGTTAAATCAACAGCAAAGTTAATACATGGAGCGATAAGCTCAAAAAAATTCATTAAATTCGCAAATTATGCATATACTGATTACTAACGACGACGGGTATACCTCAAAAGGGCTCCAGGCACTCATAGAAATGGCCCGCCAGTTTGGCGATATTACCGTAGTGGCACCCCAGTATCCGCAAAGTGCCATGTCCAACGCCGTTAGTATTGGAAAACTGTTGCGGATGGTCCCTGTGGGAAGTCCAGATGGTTTGCCGGAAAATGGCGTACAGCGGTATTACTGTTCGGGGACCCCTGTTGATTGTGTGAAAATGGCCCTGAACTTGCTCTTTGACTCACGTCGTCCCGACCTGTTACTATCGGGCATCAACCACGGATTCAACGGCTCTTCTGCAGTTCTCTATTCCGGAACGCTGGCAGCCACGCGTGAAGGTGCCCTATACAAAATCCCTTCCCTGGCCTTCAGCCTGAACGACCACCAGACCAATGCGGATTTTTCTGCCAGTATATTTTACGGAAAACAGATCATCGAAACATTCATTGCATCTCCCCCGGCTCCCTTTACTTATGTAAATGTGAACATACCCCAGGGCAGCATTGACGAGATAAACGGGATCCGCCTGTGCCGCTTTGGCATGGGAGCCTGGATCAAGGAAATTGAAACCCGTACGGACCCCTATGGTCACCCCTATTACTGGATGGTTGGCGAATATGAAAACCTTGAGCCCAATGAACCCGATTGTGACCATAACCTTCTTGAACAGCATTATGTAACCATAGTCCCGCATAAAATAGACAATACAAACTATCCCGAGCTGGAACGTTTGAAGGATGCGTGGAAAGATCTGACCTGGGAAAAGAAAAAGTAACAGATCATGCGTTATTTCATCATATCTGGCGAAGTGTCCGGTGATCTTTACGCCAAACAGCTAATGCAGGCTCTGGCGGAAGCAGATCCGCTGGCAGAGTTCAAATACAGGGGACCAGGCAGCAGGTCGGCCGTGATGGGATTTGCGGAGGTGGCCAGACAGCTGGGTTCCCACATAAAGGAATTGCGCCGGTGTCGGAAAGATGTCCTTGAATATGCTCCCGATGTGCTAATCCTGGTGGATTACCCCGGGTTCAACCTTCACATGGCCCGTTTCGCTTCACGTAAGGGCATCAAGACATTTTACTATATAGCGCCAAAAGTATGGGCTTCTCGCGAATACCGTCTGCGGACCATCCGGAAATACGTCACGCAGCTTTATGTCATATTCCCCTTTGAAGTAGACTACTTTACTTCCAAAAGGATCAATGCAGTATACCTGGGTAATCCCGTTCTGGACAACCTTGCAGATACACTGGAAAAATCTGACCCGCCCGAAGTTTTCGCACGAAAATATAAAATAGGGGCAGATCCTGTGTTGGCCATTCTGCCTGGAAGCCGCCTGAACGAGATCAATTTCCTGCTACCTCGGGTAAAGGATATCATCAACAAATTCAACGATTACCAGTGGATCGTCGCAGCCACTCCCTCCATCCCCATAGCCGTTTACGATAACATCCTCAAAGACCTTCCGGTGCGCGTGATCTACGGACATACACACGAGATCCTGCAACAAGCCGAGGCAGCACTCATCACCAGCGGCACTGCCACGCTCGAGGCAGCCCTGCTGAATTGTCCCCAGGTGGTATGCTACGGAGGCAATCCTCTCTCGGTGGCCATTGCCCGTCTGATAATCAAAGTGAAGCACATATCCCTGCCAAACCTGATCCTGGAGAAAAACTCGGTCCGGGAACTCATTCAAAAGGAATGCAATCCTGTCCGGATGGAAGAAGAATTGCGCCTTTTGCTCAAAGGACGGCAGAGGAGAAGGAGCGTCCTTGCAGATTACAAACGGCTGGCAAGGATCCTGGGAATGGACGGGGCCACGGAGCGCATTGCCCGCCATATGTATACCCTCCTTACAGGAGGCCACAAGGTACCCCGGTACAGGGTGTACACCACTACCCCGCTTGGCAACTTTCAATTCTCGGCAAATGAATACGAAGAAATCACGGCCTGTGAATTCGAGGACAATTATAACCTGAAAGGTTTTTATAAAAGTGGGGAACTCATGGACCCCGAAGAGCCAAAACCGCCCATCCTGTTGCTGGCTCTTGAACAGCTGGACGAATACTTCAAGGGAACGCGCCGTACATTCAATTTGCCCTTAAAGATAGAAGGCACAGATTTTCAAAAGACCGTATGGGAAAACCTAAAAAATATACCTTACGGCACAACGCTTTCATACGCAGAACTTGCCGCCAGGTCAGGCAATCCCAAAGCTGCACGTGCTGTAGGCCAGGCAAGCAACGCCAATCCCTTTGCCATAGTCATTCCATGCCACCGTATTATTGGAGCAGACGGTTCGCTTGTGGGATACGCTTCGGGACTGGGACGCAAGCAGAAGCTTCTGGCCATGGAAAAATCCTATGCGCCTGAATCTTCCAACGCACTTTTTTAGTATATTTGTAAGATAAATTATTAACCTATGAAATTTGTTGTATCAAGCTCAGAATTGTTGGGAAGACTACAATCCGTAAGCAGGGTTATCGCTTCCAAGAACACATTGCCCATACTGGACAATTTCCTGTTTGACCTGACCGGGGATTCACTCACCATTACGGCCTCAGACCTGGAAACCACCTTACATACCACCATGCCCATTGACAACGTGGTAGAAAAAGGCAGTATTGCCATTCCGGCCCGTATCCTGACAGATTCACTCAAGGAATTTCCGGAGCAACCCCTGACATTTGCTTTCAACAAAGAACAGAATATAATAGAATTCACCTGGACGACCGGTAAATTCCAGGTTCCCGCATTTCCGGCAGAAGATTACCCTGTAGCCAAAGAACCCAATGACAACCTGTCCATCACATTCTCCCCGGACGTCTTGCTGGAAGGTATAAACCGCACCCTTTATGCAACAGGTGACGAGGAGTTGCGCCCTGTGATGAACGGCATTTTCTTTGACCTGAAAACCAACGGTGCCAACCTGGTGGCCTCGGATTCCTACAAACTGGTTTGCTACACTAGATCCGATGTCAAATCCTCCGAAGATGCCTCTTTCATCCTCCCCAAAAAACCGGCCAACATACTCAGGAACCTTCTTGTCAAGATGGAAGACGATGTCACCATATCCTTCGATAAAACCAACGCCTTCTTCAACTTCGGTTCCTACCGCATGACATGCCGCCTGGTGGAAGGAAACTACCCTGCATACAGGAGTGTCATTCCCCAGAACAATCCCAACAACATCATCGCGGACCGGATAGAACTGATGAACGCGGTACGTCGCATAAGCGTATGCGCCAACCAGGCAACCAACCTCATCAGACTGCTCTTTTCTGCCAACCAGATATTCGTCTCGGCCCAGGATGTCGAATTCCGCATTGCCGCCCAGGAACGCATCTCCTGCCAGTACGACGGTCCAGCCATTGAGATGGGATTCAAATCTGTGTTTCTGGCGGAGATCCTGGCCAACCTTCCGGGTACCGAGGTTAACATTGCCCTGAGCGACCCCTCACGCGTAGGCCTCATCACCCCCATTTACACAGAACCGGAAAACGAGGAACTCTGCGCCCTGCTCATGCCTATGATGATCACCCAGTAGAGTGCCGCGCACTTTTGATACATTGACCTATATAACAGATAGTTAACAAAAGAGCTCCCCCAGAGAGCTCTTTTGTTATATCACTGTAAGCCAATCTCATACATCAAAAGTGCGCGGCACTATTTTCCCGTCCTTGGCAAGGAGAAACTCCATTAATTTTTGTACTTTTGTGACTCATAAAGCCCAAATCAACATGAAACTCAACCTTAAAAGACCCATCCTGTTCCTGGACCTGGAAACGACCGGCCTGAATGTGGCAACTGACAGGATCATTGAAATTTGCGTTCTAAAACTGAGTCCCGACGGAACACGCGAGATCAAGACGCGCCGGATCAATCCAACCATACCCATATCGCCTGAAGCACAGGCAATACATGGTATCTCGAACGAAGATGTTGCCAATGAACCCACGTTCAAGGAAATTGCCAAATCACTGGCCAAATGGATGGAAGGCTGCGACATAGCGGGCTATAATTCTACCAAATTCGATGTGCCCATGTTGTCTGAAGAGTTCCTGCGGGCGGGAATCGACTTCGATTTCCGCAAACGCAAACTAATTGACGTACAGAATATTTTCCATAAGCTCGAGCAAAGAACGCTGAAAGCAGCTTACCAATTCTACTGCGATAAGAATCTGGATAATGCTCACAGTGCCGAAGGCGATACCATTGCAACCATGGAAATCCTTGAAGCCCAGTTGGACAGATATCCCGATGATCTTAAGAACGAAATAGGCTTCCTGTCTGAATTCTCTACCAGAAACCGCAACCTGGATTATGCCGGCCGCATAGTGCTCGATGACAAGGAACAACCGGTTTTCAACTTCGGCAAGCACAAAGGCCGTAGCGTAAAAGAGGTACTGCATACAGAACCCTCCTACTACGACTGGATGATGAAAGGAGATTTTACCCTTGATACCAAGAAAGTCCTGACTGAAATCAAATTGAGTCTATAGGTTGTCCCGATCCCGTTCGCACTCACCTCTGGCGCATATGAGGTGGAACTTCCCGCGCCATTTTTAACTCTAAATATTAATAAAACCTTGTTTTACTGTTAAATAGAAATTTTATTGCTGATTTTTGGCGCATGAGGTTCCACCTCCTGCCAGCCTGCCCGTAGCAAACGCTATTTGCAGGTTATACCCGCCACTATCTGCATCAAGATCCAGCACCTCACCTGCAAACGACAGGTTTTCAACCAGTTTTGAACGCATCGTACGTATATCCACTTCTTTCATAGAGATACCACCAGCCGTCACAACAGCCCGTGCCCAGTCTCCGTAAGAAGCTATGGGAAAGACCCATTTTGTCATGGCATCCACAGGATGCAAGCCGCTCACAGTCTGATATTTTATAAAAGGGGTTATCAATGTTTCCGGCATATATGCCCTAAGCCGCTTTAGCAGATCAGCTTCAGATCCATTCCCCGGACCAACAGAATTCTTTCCCGGGCTCCCATTCCCGGCCCCAACCGAATTCCTTGCCGACATCCCAGACCCAGGCACAGACACAGAACCAGAACCGACAAGAGAATTTTCCCGTTCCCGTTTCCACCGGGCCATCAGCTGTTCACGTGTGAGTGCAGGCTTCAGGTTTAGATGCAGGGACACGCGCTGCCCTTTGTTCAGAGCCACCACTGCCTGCCTGCTCACGCGAAACCCAATAGGACCTTCAATCCCCAGGTTACTGAAAAGCAGTTCTCCCTCCTCGGATCGTCGCAGCACTTCCTCTATGTACAGATCCAGCCGGACATTGCGCAACTCCACCCCCTCAAGCCGCCGGTCGTAATCCACTGGCATCAGCGCGGTTAGCGTAGGAAAGAGTGGCTCAATGGTGTGGCCGAGCGCCGAGGCCAGTGCATAGCCGTCCCCTGTCGAACCGGTACCGGGATAAGTCTTACCGCCGGTGGCCAGAATAAAATGGTCCGCAGTCAGCAGCCTTTCTTCACCCCGCGAATTCCTGACTCTCACCGCTTTGATCCGTGTGGGTGTACCTGCTTTTTTTGTATTGATCGGGGCACTTGCCGAGGCTTTTATTTCCAGAGCTCCGGAAGTGGGTGCTGCACTGCTTGCGGTAGCATTGCTGACAGGAAAGTTTGCACAGGAAGTTGTTTCCTGGTCTCCGGAAGTTGGTGCCGCTTCCGTCAGGAATTCCAGCACCTGGCAACCGCAGATCATGCGGACACCCAACCGCTCAAGCCAGGATTTGAGAGCATCTATCACATCAAATGCCCTTTGAGAAGCGGGGTACACCCTTGTTCCTCGCTCCAATACCGTTGGCAATCCAATATTATTAAAGAAAGTCACCGTATCCTCGCTGGTGAAATTATAAAATGCCGGCTTGAAATAACGGTTCACCGGGTGTACGTGCGGGCTGAAGTCTTCCCAGTTCTTGAGGTTGGTGATATTGCAGCGGCCCTTTCCCGTTATGGCCAGTTTGCGTCCCGGTTTCTCCATCTTTTCAAGCAGAACCACATTAGCACCTTTTTCTGCCGCCGTACCGGCAGCCAGCATACCTGCGGGTCCCGCCCCAATTACAATCACTTCCTTCATACTGCAAAAGTTACTATGTGCCGTTCACACTTTTCCGCCGGACGATTCATGAACACTTCCTCCACACTGAAAAAAAAGCTATGTACTGTTTATACTTCACTGCAGGATAATTCATGATCACTTCCTTCATACTGCAAAGATAGAACTAAGCGTTGATATAAGTGAATTGCCGGGACTGATAAAAATCCTTACATTTGTATGTAATAATTCGCGTCGAACAAATCATTATCTGTAATGAAAAAAAATATGTTCATGCCTGCAGCCTCTAACTTGCATGCGCTTGCCGGTGTTATTGATCCTGCAACTAAGAAACGTTCGCCTTCAGAGGTACGTTTGTCTTCTGGAAAACGGATGTCTTCAGGAATCATGTTGTTTTCGGGGAAACGGATGTCCTTGTTGTCTTCTTGTAGAGAGCTGTCTTCGGGGATCCTTCTATTTACGTGCTTTCTGTTGCTATTTACTGCGTGCAACAGGCAGGAGCGGCTGCCCAGGATAGCGATAGCCGGGATTGCCATAGAATGCAGTACGTTTTCCCCTGCAAAGACAGTTGAAGAGGATTTCAGCATCAGCAAGGCAGAAGAGGTGTTCAGCCGGTACGATTTCATGGCCCCTGACTCTGTTTTACGCCAGAAAGCACACTGGCTACCGGCCATGTATTCCAGGGCCACTCCCGGCGGGATCGTAACCAGGAAAACATATGAATCGCTTGTAAACCAGACACTTGAGGAACTCAGGAAGAACCTTCCCTACGATGCCCTGTACTTTGACATCCATGGAGCCATGAGCGTAGAAGGACTGGATGACCCGGAAGGAGACCTGATTCTGAGGATCAAGGAAGTAATTGGCAACAAGCCTATCATATCCACCTGTATGGACCTGCACGGGAACGTATCCCAAAGACTGGCAGAAAACACAGACCTGATTACCTGCTACCGCATGGCTCCGCACGAAGACGCCATGGAATCCAAAAGGCGGGCAGTGGCCAACCTGCTGGAACGGCTGGAAACCGGCAAAGGAAGGCCTGCCTGCAAAGCCTGGGTGAAAGTTCCTATCCTGTTGCCCGGTGAAAAGACAAGCACACGCGTAGAACCGGCAAAATCCCTTTACGCAAAGGTGGCTCCTGCAGCAGCTCGTGAAGGCGTCATAGATGCAGCCATCTGGATTGGATACGCCTGGGCCGATGAACCCCGCAACCACGCTGTGGTCATGGTTACCGGTGATGACGAAAACGCGGTTGAAACAACGGCCGCAGAACTTGCCCGGGCCTTCTGGAATGTCAGACATGAGTTCGATTTCATTGCTCCTACCGCCTCGCTCGACGAATGCCTGGAAAAAGCACTGGCAAGTGACAAGAAGCCCTTTATGATCAGCGACATGGGAGACAATCCCACCGCCGGAGGTGCTGGTGACGTCACCTGGACTCTTGCCCGGCTTTTGGAAAGACCCGAGTTCCGCTCTTCCGGAGGCATGAGCACGTCCCAAAGTGCAAGCTCGTCCCCGGATCTTATATATGCCTCCATCCCCGGACCAAAAATGGTGGAAAAAGCATTGGCGGCAGGTGTTGGCGCCAAAGTGGAAGAAACTGTGGGAGCCATGGTGGATGACCGTTACCAGCCGCCGGTGCTGCTGAGCGGAACGGTTGAATTTATAAGGGAAAGCGACACCAATACAGAGGTGGTGATCAAAACCGGCAGCATGCATGTGATCGTGACCCAAAAGCGCAAACCCTACCACTACGAGAGCGATTTCGAAAACCTCGGCTTTAAACCACGCGAGACCGACATCATCGTGATCAAGGTCGGTTACCTGCCTGAAAGTGTTTACAATATGCGGGGTGATTGGATGATGGCACTTACGCGGGGCGGCGTGGACCAGAACCTGCTGGAACTCCCCTACCAGCGCATAGAAAGGCCCATGTATCCGCTCGACCCGGACATGGCCGATCCTCCGCTGGATGTGAAGATGTGGAAATTAAAATTTTAATTTATCTTTGCAGCCCATTGCCTTCTTAGCTCAGCTGGTAGAGCAGCTCATTCGTAATGAGCAGGTCGCGGGTTCGAGTCCCGTGGAAGGCTCAAAAACAACAAATTGTGGTTAAACCAAGAATGATTAGGGGGAGCCTGATTGGCACCTGTGTGTTGCTTTGCACACTTGCTTTTCAGTCATGCCCCACAAACAGAAGCAAGTCTTTTCGTAAACATCCGCTGGAAGAATACGGTCTGTCAGAAGGAGACATTGACTACATCTACAAACCACGGTATGCAAACAATTTTTATATTGTCAGGGAAGAAGGAGAGAAAGTTCTCTATCTGACCGACCCGGTTACATATAACACGACACGTCACGTTGTCAACAAGGTACGTAATGTCGTATGCCTTTCCTCCACACACATCGCTTACCTGGATGCAATCAATGAAACAAGCTCCATCGTGGGCGTTTCGGGTGCGCAATACATATACAACAAGAATATCCGCAAGGCTGTAGACCTGGGATACGAATCGGCTATAGATTACGAAGCCCTGCTGCAACTTAAACCCGATATTGTCTTTGCGTATGCCATTCACGGTGAATCTGCAGACTACATAGAAAAAATAAAACAGCTGGGGCTAAATGTTGTTCAAATCCCAGAATACCTTGAAAATCACCCTCTTGGAAAAGCCGAGTTCCTGGTGGCGTTTGCTTCTTTCTTTGACAAGGAACTCATGGCAATCGAACAATTCAGTAAGATAAGCCATACTTACCTGGAATATTGCAAGCTGGCAAAAGAAACCGTCACAACGCAAAATCCTGCAGAATCTGCCAACGGCGGTTTTGAACCGGTCAAAGTCCTGGTAAACGCACCCTTCAAAGACGTGTGGTACGTACCGGGAACCGACAGCCACCTTCAAATCCTGGTCAAAGATGCCGGAGGCATGATCCTGGGCTCGAAACCCGGCGTCAAAACAACAGCCATGAGCGTTGAACAGGCATACCTGTACGCCCAACAGGCCGATTTCTGGATCAACACCAACCAATACGAGGACCTTGCTTCCCTCGCCCGGTTGGATCCCCGCTTTGCCGAGGCTCCCGCCTTCCGCAACGGGAACGTCTGGAACAACAACCTGCGCAGCACGCCGGAAGGCGGGAGCGATTATTTCGAATCCGGAGCCGTCAACCCGCACCTGATCCTGGCCGATCTGATAGCCATCTTTTACCCCCAGGCGCTGCCAAAACACATGTTCAACTACTACAGGAAGGTCGGAAGCTCTGAGGTGGAACCTTAGTGCGCCAAATTCAGTGGTATTTTTCTATTTAGGTGATTTTCTGCTGGTTATGAAGACTATCAGCTTTTTGGCGCACTAAGGTTCCACCTCCGGACGCTCAACAGCTTCGTAAATCCCCAAATAATAAGCATATAGATAAGCGCCACCATGACAAGGGGGAAGAAGGCGTCAAATGTGCGGCTGCGGATGATGTCGCCTGCTTTGGTCAGGTCCTGGACGGCAATATACCCTACGATTGCCGTCATCTTTATCAGTGATATGATCTCTCCCTTATATACGGGAAATGCAATACGGGCTGCCTGTGGCAGGAGGATATACCTAAAGGTCTGATACTTGTTGAATCCCATGGCATAGCCTGCCTGACGCTGTCCCAAAGGTATCGCTTCCAAAGATGTACGAAAGAGCTCCGATGAATACGAAGCAAAGATCAGGGAAAAGGTCAGTACAGAAACAAAAATCCCGCTGATCCGGGCCGTGGCAAATACCACATAAAACATCACCATCAGGATAACCACCTGCGGGATCGCACGAAAGAGGGTGATATAGCTTTTGGCAAAAGCGCGTAAAACCGTATGGCGAGACATCCTCAGGGCACAAACTCCTGCCCCTGCAATGGAACCAAAGATCACAGACATCACAGCAATCAGAATGGTGACCCACAACCCGTCCAGAATCAGCATGTACCTCTTTTCATGCAACAAATTACGGTACAGCGAATCAGTGAATTTTTCCCAGAAACTTTGCCCGGAACTCCTTGCTGCAGTAGCCTCGGCTCCCACAGGATTCCATTCAACAAGTACCTGAGGATTAACATAATATACAGCTGAAAAATCAACCTGTTTCTTGCGCTCTGCCGTTGCCGTCATATTGGATGCCACCGCATCTACCTTTCCCGATTGTAAAGCGGCAATAAGGGCCGCATACTTCATGTCCACGAATACCACCTCTCTGCCTAAAGCCTGCCCAATGCGCATCATTAATTCCCAGTCAAGGCCCGAGATGGTGTTGTTGCGCACAAAGCACATGGGTTCCCGGTTTGCAGAGGTTCCCACGCGCAAAGGCGGCAATGCGCCTGCCCCGGATGATGTGCCCTTGTTGTCAAACTCTGTGACCACATATTCAGAACCATCATGCCGTATCCAGTTTCCGATGATCTTATCCAGTGTGCCGTCCTGCCTGAATCCCGCAAGGACAGAGTCAATCTGCCGGAGCAGACCTGTGGAATTGTCCTTTGCCACGGCCACACCGGCTCCTTCGTTGGTCAGATGGTAAGGCAGTATCCTGTAGGAGGGATTAGACCGTGAAACGACATAAGCCGTGGTGTATGCAGTCATCAGATAACTGACTTTCCCGGCATGCAAGGCAGCAAATCCATCCATGATATCATCAAAACACTGGATGATCACCTCTGGATACCCTTCGCTGAGCATGATCTCGCCCAGCGACCCGGTCATCACGGCAACTTTATTGCCCGCCAGCAAGCTGTCTGCCACCACATCCAACACAGAACGCTCCTCATGTACCGGCTCCTGGACCTGCGGAACGCCTTGTTCCTTCGGCTGCCCCTGCAGAACCTGCTGTGCTACGAGCGGCTCCTGAACCTGCGGAGCGCCCTGTTCCTTCGGCTGCCCCTGCAGAACCTGCTGTGCTACGAGCGGCTCCTGAGCCTGCAGCCCCTGCAGAACCTGCTGTGCTACGAGCGGCTCCTGAGCCTGCGGCCCCTGCAGAACCTGCTGTGCTCCCGAGGGCTTGGGGGCCTGCTGCACCTGAGCCGGCCGTTGTTGGGAGGCCGCGGGCAAAGCCCCGGCCTGCAGTAAAAGAAGGATTATCAGCTGCAACAAACGTTTCATCCCTCAAAGATAATTATTAACTTTGAGCCTATTCAACAAAAACCGGATATGAAAGGAATAATTCTGGCCGGGGGTTCAGGCACACGCCTGTATCCCATCACAAAAGGAGTTTCCAAGCAATTGCTTCCCGTTTACGATAAACCCATGATCTACTATCCGTTGTCTGTCCTGATGCTGGCCGGGATCCGGGATATCCTGATCATATCCACACCGCAGGACCTGCCCTCCTTCGAGCGCCTGCTGGGCACGGGTGAAGCCTTTGGGGTACGCTTCCAATATGCGCCGCAACCCCGGCCCGAAGGACTGGCTCAGGCACTGATCATTGGCAGGGATTTCACAGGCAACGACAACGTGTGCCTGGTCCTGGGCGACAACATCTTCTACGGGCAGGGCTTCCGGGCCATGCTCCAAAGGGCCGTCGCCTCGGCAAATAACGGATTTGCGCATGTTTTTGGATACCCCATTAAAGACCCGCATCGCTACGGGGTGGTAGAACTCGGCCCGGCAGGAATTCCGGTTTCCATCCAGGAAAAACCACAAAAGCCAAGGTCAAACCTGGCCGTCACCGGTATGTACTTTTACCCCAACAACGTGCTGGATGTGGCTGCAGCTGTAAAACCATCGGCACGCGGAGAACTGGAAATCACCACGGTAAACGAACATTACCTTAACCTGCGACATCTGCACGTCACCACCCTGGGCCGGGGCTTCGCCTGGCTGGATACCGGGACCCACAGTTCTCTTGCCGAGGCCTCTAACTTTGTGGAAACCATCCAGGCACGACAAGGCCTAAAGATCGCCTGCCTGGAGGAAATCGCCCTTCGCAACGGCTGGCGCACCCCGGAACAGATCCACACCGATGCACTTCCCATGCAACACAACGAATACGGCCAATACATCCTGGAACTCGCCGCGGCAGCACAGCAGACAGGCTTGCTGGCACAGCAAGATGATGAAGCCGGAGCAAGCGGAGTAACTTTAGCGCAAGATATAGCCGTGCCTGCACAAACCGGGAGCAGCAAGACGTCCGGAGAAAACTGAGAGCCCTGCAACAATAAGGCAAGACATATGAAAGATAATAAAAACAATATTTTGAAAGGTTCCGGGAACTTCACGGTTCTCATCACCGGTGGCTGCGGATTCATTGGCTCGCACGTGGTCAGGCGTTTTGTCAAACAATACCCGCAGTACCTTGTCATCAATGTGGACAAGCTCACCTATGCAGCCAACCCGGAATACCTCAGGGATATCGACAGGGAGCCCAACTACCGTTTCATTCAGGCCGATGTCTGCGACCATGCCAAAATGGAGGAGATCTTCCGGCAATACAGTATAGACGCAGTCATCCACCTGGCCGCCGAAAGCCACGTGGACCGCAGCATCACCGATCCGTTTGCCTTTGCCCGTTCCAACGTCATGGGCACGCTCACCCTGCTGCAAACGGCCAAAACACACTGGAAAAAGGAAGACTACCACAGGCACCTGTTTTACCAGGTATCCACAGACGAAGTCTACGGTCAACTGAACCCCGGAGAGGAACCGTTTCGTGAAACCACCCCCTACGACCCCCGCTCCCCCTACTCGGCATCAAAAGCCTCGGCAGACCACTTTGTAAGGGCATTTCACCACACCTATGGGCTGCCTGTCAGGATTTCCAATTGTTCCAACAATTACGGACCCTGCCAGTACCCCGAAAAACTTATCCCCGTAATCATCCATAACATAGTGAACCGCAAGCCCCTGCCCGTCTACGGCAAAGGAGAAAACATCCGGGACTGGCTTTACGTGGAAGACCATGCCCGGGCCATAGACCTGGTATTTCATGAAGGACGCGACGGAGAAACCTACAACATAGGCGGCAACAACGAATGGCAGAACATAGAGCTGGTACGCCTGCTCATAGAAATCACCGACCGCCTGCTGGACCGTCCTGCGGGCGATTCCCTGCCCCTCATCTCCTTTGTGACTGACCGTCCCGGTCACGACCTGCGCTACGCCATAGATGCCGCCAAGATCAAAACCGAACTGGGCTGGCAACAAGAAATGTCCTTTCGCCAGGGATTGGAAAAGACCGTGGCATGGTATCTGGACCAGGAAAATCTGCGGGATGCTTCTGCCCCTTCACCCAAAACAAAAATCGTATGAATATTGTTATTGTAGGAACCGGGTACGTAGGACTTGTTTCCGGTACCTGTTTCGCAGAAATGGGAGCCCATGTAACCTGTGTAGACATTGACCGGCAAAAAATTGAACATCTGAAGAAAGAAATCCTACCCATCTATGAGCCGGGACTGGAATCCATGGTACAACGGAATGTCCAGGCCGGAAGGCTGCATTTCACAACAGATATCACAAAGTGCCTGGACCAGGCGGAAATCGTTTTCAGCGCCGTGGGTACGCCCCCTAACGAAGACGGAAGCGCCGATATCCATTACGTGCTGGATGTAGCGCGGACTGTTGGAAAGCATATGACCGGCTACCTGGTCTTCACCACCAAAAGCACAGTCCCTGTGGGAACGGCCGCCAAAGTGAAACAGGCCATCCAGCAGGAACTGGACAAACGAAACGCCAACATCCCCTTTGACATTGCCTCCAACCCCGAATTCCTGAAAGAAGGCGATGCCATCCGCGATTTCATGAGCCCGGATCGCGTGGTGGTGGGCGTGGAAAGTGAAAAGGCAAGAAAGATCATGGAAAACCTCTACCGGCCTTTCCTGCTCAAGAATTTCAGGGTACTCTTCATGGACATTCCTTCGGCCGAGATGACCAAATACGCCGCCAATGCCATGCTGGCCACCCGCATCTCGTTCATGAACCAGGTGGCCAACCTGTGTGAACGCGTGGGCGCCAACGTGAACAGCGTACGAACGGGTATCGGTTCGGACAGCCGTATAGGCAATAAATTCCTGTACCCCGGGGCAGGCTACGGAGGCAGCTGCTTTCCCAAAGACGTCAAAGCCATGATCCGGATGGGACGCGAAACGGGCTATCCACTGGAACTCATAGAATCAGTCGACCAGGTTAATGAAGAACAGAAAAAAATGTTATTCCATAAGTTGCAAAAACACTTCAAAGGGGAACTCAAGGGCAAGACCATTGCAGTGTGGGGTCTTTCCTTCAAACCGCAGACAGACGACATCCGTCAGGCACCCTCCCTGGTACTCATAAACAGTTTGCTGCAAGCAGGCTGCCACGTGCAGGCTTACGACCCGGTGGCCATAGAACAGGCCAGGCACCTGCTGGGTAATTCCATCCATTTTGCTGACGACATGTACCAGGCAGCCAACGAGGCCGATGCCCTGGTGCTGGTGACCGAATGGAAGGAATTCCGCATGCCCGCATGGGACGTACTGCACAAGATCATGCACACTCCCCTGGTGCTGGACGGACGCAATATTTACAATCCGCAGGAAGTCAGGGAGAAAGGCTTTGAATACATAGGTATCGGACTGGGTGCCTAAGAAGTCGCATACAGCATATGACAGAACTTGAGCATAAAAGACTCATAGCCAAGAACACCGCTGCCCTTTACGTGCGCATGCTGGTGCGCCTGGCCATAACGCTTTACACCTCGCGCATTGTCCTGGACATCCTGGGTGTGGACGATTTTGCCCTTTACGGCATAGTCGGAGGCATCGTCACCCTGCTCACATTCCTGCAAACCGCCCTGAACGCTTCCACCCAACGCTTCATGAGCATTGAGCTCGGACGCGGGGACACTGCTGCCCTGAAGCGCGTATTTGACGGGAGCATGACGCTTTACCTGCTGGTGGCACTTGTCATTGTTATCCTTGCCGAGACAGCCGGCCTGTGGTTCCTTAACACCCGCCTGGTCATCCCGCCCGACCGCCTGAACGCGGTTAACTGGGTCTTCCAGTTCTCCATCCTGGTCACCTGTGTGAACATCATCCAAACCCCTTACAATGCCAGTATCATTGCCCATGAAAAAATGTCCTTTTATGCCTGGATTAGCATTGCCGATGTGGTGTTGAAACTGGGTGTTGTCTTCGTGCTGATGCTTTCACCGGTCGACAAGCTGGTGTCTTACGCCGCCTTATTGTTTGCAGTTTCACTCGTCATTTTTTTCATCACCCGGGGCTACGCCCTGCGCCAATTCAACGTCTGCCGCTTCAAACCTTCCTGGGACAAACAACTATTGAAAAAAATGGCCGCCTTTTCGGGCTGGACGCTATGCGATTCCGGAGCCCAGCTGGCTGTCACACAAGGGCGTGTATTTTTGCTCAACATATTCACACCGCTGGTGACCAATGCCGCTATGAGCATAGCCACCCAGGTCAGCACAGCCATATACAATTTCGTCTACTACTTCCAGTCCTCATTCAACCCCCAGATCACCAAAGCCTCGGCCCAGGGCAACCAGGGCTATTTGCAGGACCTGGTCAACCAGACCTCCAAATTCTCCTATTACTTGATCTTTGCACTCACCCTGCCCATCTTGCTCAATATGGAATTCATCCTGGGGATATGGCTAAAGGGAGTGCCCCAATACACGGCCGTCTTCTGCAGCATAACCCTGTTGTACTACCTGGTGGAATCCCTGAGCGGCCCGTTGTGGATAACCACCTGGGCAGCCGGGAATATACGCCGCTACCAGGTGACCATTTCCCTGCTCCGCATAACCACCCTGCCGGCCACCTGGCTCCTGCTCAAGTACGGCATGGAACCTTGGACGGTACTGGCAGTCTGGGTGCTTGTCAACGGGTTTTGTTATATTTACAGACTGATGTACGTTAGGCGGAATTCAGGGATCCCTTTGAACCCCTACGTCCGCGAAGTTATCATACCCACATTCCTGATAACGCTCCTTGCCGTACCCCTGCCCCTGCTGGCCCATTATCGCCTGGCAGGATGGACAGACCTGGTAATTACAACATTGGTTTCCCTGCTGATTACCGGAATGCTTATCTGGCTCATCGGGCTAAAACCCACGGAAAAAAAGCATATCAAAGAATTTGTAAAGAAACGTTTGCCATGAAAGTATCAATCATCATTCCCGTATACAATGCGGCACCCACCATGGAACGATGCCTCTATTCGGTCCTCAGGCAAAGCTATCCGGACCTGGAGATCATACTGGTGGACGACCACGGGACGGATAACAGCATGGTACTGGCCACACGCCTGCTGGAAATCCCTGCCGGCGAAAACGCCCAGCCACTTGCTACTCCCGGAGATCACGCTGCAGAGGCACCGGTCCGGTCTGTGATAATATTGCACCACAATGAAAACCGGGGTCTTTCCGCAGCCCGGAACACAGGGCTTGAGGCCGCCACCGGTGACTATGTGTTCTTTCTGGACAGTGACGACGAAATCCCCATACGTGCCATAGAAAACCTAATCCATACGGCTGACCTCTACAGCCATCCGCACCTGGTATGCGGAGAGGTTGATGTTAAACCCGACAGCAAAACCGTACTGAAAATCAGTAACAAACTACCCGCCTACATAGAAGGCAACAAAGCCTCATCCCGGGCAATCCTCCGCAGGGAGATCCCCATTATGGCCTGCAATAAGCTGTTAAGGCGCGATTTCCTGCTCTCCAACAAATTGTATTTCAAGGAAGGACTCCTACACGAGGACAACCTGTGGAGTTTCCAGCTCTCGGGATTTGTTCACAATATTGCCGTCACAAGACAGGTAACCTATATATACCACATTAATAAAAAGGGGCTTACCATGGAACGTGTGACCCCCCAGCGCCTGAACAGTATCAAGACCATCATCACCATGCAGATAGAAAGCCTGTCAAAGGAACGCCCGCTGCTGACATTGCAGGAAGCGTTCATCTTTTTCACGGCGGCCTGGTTCCTGGACCTGCTCTACGAACAGTCCCACCAGGATTACTACAGCATGAGACAATGGACCCGCCATGCATTGCGTCCTTTCAGTTCCGTCATGCATTACCACTCCCTGACCAACCACATGCTTTACAGGGCCATTTATTTGCCCCCTGCAGTGCTGCGTGCTGGAAAAAAACTTCGGTAAAATGCATCCCAACCACGATAATATCACCCAATAAACAGTGAATCAATATGTTCAAGAATTTTTTCCGCACTTGCTTTTTCTTTCTGGTGCTGCTCTCCCAGGCACTTCCCATTCGTGCCGATGAAGGCATGTGGCTTCCCATGCTCATTCATCAAAAAATCCCGCAAATGAAGGAACTCGGTTCCCGTCTTGCGGCAGAGGACATTTACAGCATGAACCGAGCCTGTCTTAAAGATGCGATCGTGCATTTCGGAGGCGGATGCACCGGGGAGGTCATCTCGGCAGAGGGATTGCTCATAACAAACCACCATTGCGGTTACGGACAGATACAGTCCCACAGCACGGTGGAACATGATTACCTGAAAGACGGTTTCTGGGCCCGTACCAGGCAGGAGGAACTGCCCAACAAAACCCTCACAGTCACATTCCTGCGTAAAATGGAAGATGTGACGCAACAAGTGCTCGAAGGGGTGACCGCCCAAATGAGCGAAGTGGAACGCCAGGGTCTGATAGATGCCAACATCAAAACCATCAGCGAACAAACACTCCAGGGCCTGGACCGCAAATTCTACTCGGTCCGGATTACTCCCGCCTATTACGGAAACCAATATTTCCTGTACCTTAACGAGACATTCCGCGACGTGCGCCTGGTGGGTGCCCCGCCCTCTTCCATAGGCAAATTCGGCGGCGACACAGACAATTGGATGTGGCCGCGCCATACGGGCGATTTTTCACTGTTCCGCATTTATGCAGGTCCCGACAACCAGCCGGCGGATTACAGTCCCGACAACGTGCCTTACCGTCCGCGCCACCACCTGACCATTTCGGCTAAAGGCGTGCAACCGGGCGATTTCACCATGGTTTACGGCTATCCCGGACGCACACAGCAATACGTGCTCTCTCCCGCTGTTGACTACCTGGTCAACCACTCCAACCCGCAAAAGATCCGCCTGCGCACCCTTCGTCTGGATGTCATGAACAGAGAACAGGCCAAAGATCCCGCGGTCCGCATCCAGTATTCCAGTAAAAATGCAGGGGTATCCAATTCCTGGAAAAAGTGGCAGGGCGAAACCCGGGGTATCATCAATGCCGGCACCATAGCCAAAAAACAGGACTTTGAACGTCGTTTCCAGCAGTGGGCAGTGGACTCGGGCCGTCAGGAATACATCAACCTGATCCCCGCCATGAAAGAACTTTATTGCCAGCTGGAACCTTATATGTTTGCTTCCGAGATGTATACCGAGGCGGTCATGGCCGTGGAACTGCTGCGTTTTGCCAGCAACCTGGAAAGCACCCTTGTGCGCAACGGAACCGCCCGCGCAGCCGAAGTCGCCCGTGATTTCTTCAAGGATTACTTCCTGCCAATAGACCGGGAAATCTTTGAGCTGCTATTCACCGAATTCTACCGCCTCATGGAACCCATCGCCCACCTGCTTCCCGGCGATGCACCTGAAGGCCAGCCTCTTGCTGCTGCCGGGGACTTCGACCAGCTGACCACTGCCACAGACTTCGCACAGCTGGCTGCCAGCCTGTACAACACCTCGGCTTTGACCGACCGTCAAAAAACCATGGAGCTGCTGGCCAAAGACTCTGCACAAGCCCTGAGCCTGATCCGCGAGGATCCTGCCTTCCGCCTGGTCAGCCCCTTTGTGGAAAAGAACCGTACTGCCATCCAGCCGCAGATCACTGAGATCAACCGTGAGCTGAACCTTCTGTATCGTACCTGGATTCAGGCCATCATGGAATTTGACAGCGACCGGATCTTCTACCCCGATGCCAATTCCACCCTTCGTGTCACGTATGGAACGGTGCAGGGATACAGTCCCGCAGACGCCGTCATGTATCTGCCTGTCAGCACCATAGATGGGATCATGCAAAAAGACGACCCAAACATCTTCGACTACGACATTCCTCAATCCCTGCGGGACATATATACTGTACGGGATTTTGGACACTGGTCCTCAAACGGAACCGTTACTGTATGTTTCATAGCTACAAACCACACCAGTGGCGGAAATTCCGGTTCGCCTGTCCTCAATGCGGACGGGCACCTGCTGGGTCTGAATTTTGACCGTGTATGGGAGGGTACCATGAGCGACATTGAATTTGACCCGTCTGTTTGCCGCAATATATCTGTAGATATCCGTTATGTGCTTTTTGTGATGGAAAAGATCGGAAAAGCGGAATATTTGTTCAAAGAGTTGGATATTTGCAAAGAATAGTTAATTTTGTTCCGTAATTAACACCTTAGTACTATGGATCAAATTATTGAAATCATCACCAACCTCTTTGCTCAAATTGCAGAGTGGTTCCAGGCTTTCATCCAATGGATCATGAGCATTTTTACCGTATAATTACATTATCGATTCGAATGTTATTTTCCTTAAAAAGCCATCCTTCGGGATGGCTTTTTTTATCAGAGTATGCAGCTATTGTATTTTTTTTTGTATCTTTACATTAAATCACACTAACACTACAATAGAATTTTTATTATGGACTTTGGTGAAGTAATCATGTGGCTGTCGCTGGTCATATCAATCCTGACAGCAATCCTGGGAATACTCCAGTTGTTTGTTCCCGCTACTTAAAAAAAAAGCTGACTTTAAGGTCAGCTTTTTTTACAACTTCAGAGATATAGCTATATTTCCTGGGGCGGGGTAGCTGCAGGACGTTCATTGGCAACTGCCACATTTATGGTTCTGCCCATATGTTCAGTACCATTCAACGCTTTTATAGCTGCAAGAGCTTCTTCATCATTGGCCATCTCAACAAAGCCATAACCACGGGAACGACGGGTCTCCTTGTTAAGGATAATGCGGGCTGATACAACTTCTCCAAAAGGACCGAAAAGTTCAATCAGGTCTTCTTTTTTTGCCTTGAAACTAAGGCTGGAAACAAAAATGTTCATGGAATAAGGGATGATTTGTTAGGTTAAATGTAATTCAAATATAACATTATTTTCATTTCCCGCAACCTGACCCGTCAAAACAGTACGTACATAATTTTTCCTTGGGCAAGCCAATAGAAGTAATCATGTTGTTTATACTGTTGAATCTCAACGATGTAAAGTTCATTTCCCGGCGGATTCCTTCTACCATTGCCACATGCTCCGGTGTTTCCGGATCAATGTAAGGATTCAGATTGTCAGACTTCTGAGCCAAAATGATACGACGTGTTATCAGTTCCGTATCGGAACGGGCAGACGTGAAATGCAGGTACGGACACCTAAAGAGGAGTGGCGGACACGAGATCCGTACATGGATCTCCTTCACCCCGTTGCGAAGAAAGACACCCACATTGTTTTTCAATTGTGTACCCCTGACAATGGAGTCGTCACAGCAAACAAGCCGCGTACCGCGAATGACATCGGCATTGGGCAATAATTTCATCCTGGCCACCAGGGCCCGTCGCTCCTTATCGGCCGGCATAAAACTCCGGGGCCATGTGGGGGTATATTTCGCGACAGCCTGCCTGTAAGGCACTCCCTTCCCCACTGCGTAACCCATGGCCATCCCCGTACCGCTATCCGGAATGCTGCAAACCGAGTCCACCTGGTATTCTTCCTCCTTTCCCATCAGCTCGCCGTTACGGAAACGCACTTCCTCCACATTGATCCCTTCATAGGCCGAGGTGGGAAATCCGTAATACACCCAGAGAAAAGTGCAGATCTGCAACTTTTCGCGGGGCGGAAGCAGCTGCTTCAGTGAAAGAGAAGAGTTCAAGTCAGTTTCTTCCAGAGAACCGGCCTGCGCCATGACGGCTTCACCGGGCCCCAGGAACCTCTCCAGCTGCAGGTCCAGGTTCGGAAAACTGCAGCTTTCACTGGCAAAGGCAATGGCAGTGCCCTCCTGGCCACAGCGGACTCCAACGACAACAGGAGTGCGCCCGTAACGGTCCCTTGCGGCAATGATCCCATCCTGTGTCATGAGCAGCAAGCTGCAACTTCCGCGCACCTTATCCTGCACATGACGGATCCCGTCGGCAAAAGACTGTTCCAGGGTTATCAGGTGTCCCACCACCTCGGTGGGATTGATCTGACCAGAACTGAGTTCAGAAAAATTAATACCCCTGGAAAGCAACTCGTTGCCCAATTCTTCCAGGTTGTTTATTTTTCCGACGGTAACAATGGCAAATGTTCCAAGATGAGAGCGCAATACTATGGGCTGGGGATCGTTATCGCTTATGACACCAATTCCTTTGTTGCCCGAAAATTCTCCTAATTCGTCTTCAAACTTGTTCCTGAAATAACTGTTCTCAATCCTGTGGATGCTCCGCTTGATGATGCCCTGCTCGTTCATGGTTGCAAGTCCCGCCCTCTTTGTACCCATATGGGAATGGTAATCAGTACCATAAAAAAGAGTGTTAGCGCAAGGCGATTTAGATATGATTCCAAAAAAACCTCCCATGACTGCAAAGATAAACAAATCTGGTTCACCCCTTCAATTCTTCCCTTTCACGCAGGAAAAAATACAGGTAACCCGTACACCATAGCATCAGGAACTGTTCAATGAAATCGGGCTGGTAACGTATGGGGGTATACGGAAGACCGGAGAAAAGCGATACGGCCTTATCCAGTATCCCGGCCAGGTAGTGCAACAGAAGGTTCACCGTTTTCAGAACGTTTTCCAAAGTCAGAACGGGCAATCCCCACAATCCGGCCACGGCATGCACACCCATGGCCACCAGGTACAATAAAAAGCCGTACAGGATCACTGCACTGAAAGGAACGACAAAAAAATTACAAAGCAAGCCGTATAGCGGAATCACGCCAAAGGTACCTGCCACCAGCCAGGTCGTGCCCAGCTGCACTGAAAGCGAACAACAGAACAATTCCCACAAATATTTCCATATCGCATTACGCACACTCAACAGGTTACGGAACAAAGGAAAAAACAACATCAGGCTCAGAACGGCGATAAAGGAAAGCTGAAAGCCGACGTCATAAAGGTTCATTGGCTTTGCTATCACCAGGATCAAGGCAGCCAATGAAAGAACGTTCAGTCCGTGTGTCCTGGTCCCGAGCACCCTGCCTGCACCATAGATGGTCAACATCAGGGCAGCGCGCATCACGCTGGCACTAAATCCCACCACGGCAGCATACGACCAGATCAGAAGCAAGGCTACCACGTGCGCCCAGGCGCCCCCGGAAAGCGAATACGTTTTCAGGATTTGCGATCGTGCGGCAGCTATCTGCCCGTATTCCGGAACCGCAGACACCGTTATCCTTCGCCTTCTTTTGTACCGTCGTTCCTCCCTGATCCTGCCGGGCAAGCCTAGCACAAAGACCAAACTCCCATAGAGTGCTCCCACGTGCAAACCACTGACGGCCAGAATATGGCTGGCACCCGCCACATTGAACCGTTCGCGTACATCCTTGCCCAGTCCTGACTTATCCCCAAGGCATATCCCCGACAAGATAGCACCCGCCTCACCTTCCCAATGAGCGGTAAGCGGGACACGCAACCTCCTGAGCCTTTCATATAAGGTCAGTTCTGATTGGATCCTGCGATAGTCATATACATACGTCCTGCAATAAAATCCTCTGCGCGCCATATACCGTGGATAATCAAAAGACGAGGCAGCAGAAGCAGATGCGCCGGCCGGTGAATCACCTGCAAAAGAAAACGTCCGGCTTCTTGTCATGAATACGTCTCCGGGCAACAATCCTGTGGGCTTTGCGGCCATGGTGTCCTGCCGGTAACCTTTGCGCATGTTGTCAACAGCAACATAGACCAGCATGTTTTCATTACCCTGGATTTGCCTTCTTCCATCGGGCGAATATATGACAAGGCGGCACTCCATGCGTTCGTAATGCCTTCCCGAGGCAGTAACTACAGGAACAGGAAATTCCTTTACCCTGAGGCATAAAATGTTCCTTTCACCCGCTTTTACCCGTCCTGGAGCAGGTCCTATGGTTGCATACTGGAACAAGCCATTCCAGAAAGCACAGCAGCACAATACCACCAGACCTGCATAGTACACGATAAGGCCGTACCGGTACCGCAGCTGGCTCTGGGAAATATATGGGGAACCAAACCGTTTGTGCACATGCCCCGGCCGTCTTCTGAAAATACGTAATGAGACCAGGAAAACCAACAGCAGCGCAAGTGTTGTATACAAAAGGACCAGCGCCCCTCTGTCAAACCTGACAAGCTCTCTTTCCCCCAAAAATAAGCCGCCCAGTGTGCCGGTAATGACGGCCAATGCGGGCGGCAACATCACACTATTTTTCCTCCTCCTCACCCTTGCAAGTCACATATAGTTTCCGTAATTTTGTAAATTCTATTACAATCTATTACAGATAGTTCAAATATAATAAAAAACCTTACCAAAACCAATCATGATCATTCTTGTTTTAAACTGCGGAAGTTCTTCCATCAAGTACAAAGTTCTTGACATGAAGACAGAAAAGGATTATACCATTCTGGCACAGGGCATAGTGGAACGCATAGGGCTGGAAATGGGGATTGTAACGCATAAGAGGCTCATAGGAGACAAAGAGAAATACAAGAAAGATCTACCTGTTCCCAACCATACAGTAGGTATAAAAATAATCCTGGACCTGCTCACAGATGGCAAATGGGGTGTACTTGAATCACTTACCCAGATTCAGTCCGTAGGACACCGCGTGGCACAGGGAGGTAAATATTACAAGGAAAGTGTATTGATTAACGATAGTGTCAAGAATAACATCAGGAAGCTGGCCGAGCTGGCCCCGCTGCACAACCCAGCCCACCTGCTGGGTATAGATGCTGTTGAAAAACTGCTGCCCCATGCCTACCAGGTGGCTGTTTTCGATACCGCCTTCCACCAGACCATGCCGGAACATGCCTACATGTACGCCATACCTGTAGAGCTATATGAAAAATACGATATCCGCCGCTACGGGTTCCACGGAACAAGTCATAAATTTGTGGCCCGCAAAGGTTGTGAACTCACCGGACTGGACTTCAACAAGGCAAAAGTCATCACCTGTCACCTGGGTAACGGTTCTTCCATAACCGCCGTTGACGGGGGCAAATCAATAGACACCTCCATGGGTTTCACCCCTCTGGAAGGCTTGATCATGGGCACCCGAACTGGCGATATCGACCCCTCCATCGTCACCTTCCTGCAGGAAAAAGAGGGCTGGACTGCGGCCCAGACAAATGATTTCCTGAACAAGAAATGCGGCCTCCTCGGCCTGTTTGGAGAAAGCTCGGATTGCAGAGATATAGACGAAGCGGTACTAAAGGGTAACAAACGGGCGATCCTGGCACAGAATGCCTTTGCCTACAGGGTGCTAAAATACATCGGAGCATATACGGCTGCCATGAACGGAGCGGATCTGATTGTATTCACTGGCGGAATCGGCGAGAATGACAGTATGATCCGCCATTTCATAGGCACACGACTCGGCTTCCTGGGTGTTTCCTTTGACCAGGAAAAAAACAAAACTGTTCGTGGGCAAAACGCCATACTTTCCACTAACGGGACAAAAACCCAGGTTGTTGTCATCAGCACAGACGAGGAACTGGTCATCGCAACAGATACCCTGAATCTGACAAATAAAAAATAAACACCCATGAAATCCTTTGAAGAAATATTCGAGCAGCTGCGCTCACAGAAAAAGAAAAGACTGGTTGCCGCCTGGGCAGTGGACGACCACACAATAACCGCTGTTTATAAAGCCATAGAAAAAGGCATAGTGGACGGTATCCTGGTAGGCAAGGAATCACAGATCCATGCCATCTGTCATGAAGAAGGCATTGACCCCAAAGCCTTCACCATAGTCAATGTTGAACAGGAACTCCCGGCCATAGCCCGTGCCGTGGAAATGGTACGCAACGGACAGGGCGACATCCTCATGAAAGGCCAGTGCAGCACAGACAAATACATGCGTGCCATCCTGAACAAGGAAACCGGCCTGCTGCCTCCAAAGGCCGTACTGAGCCACGTTTCGGTACTTACACACCCCAGCTACCCCAAATTCCTGATCATTGGGGACATGGCAGTTATCCCAGCACCGGACCTGAACCAGAAAGTAGCCATTGCAAAGTACCTGGTCAACACCGCCCACGCCCTGGGCATTGCCAAACCCAAACTGGCCTTCCTGGCGGCTACCGAACAGATGCTTCCCGGCATGCCCGCCTGCGTGGATGCTGCAATTCTCTCAAAAATGGCCGACCGCAACCAGATCTCCGGCTGCATAGCTGACGGCCCCCTGGCCCTGGATGTTTGCCTTAGCCCCGAGGCTGTCGCCATCAAGAAACTGCAGAGCCCTGTGGCAGGTGATGCGGACTGCATCCTCTTCCCCAACATTGAAAGCGCCAACGTGATGTACAAAAGCCTCACCCAGCTGAGCCCCGAATCAAAACAAGCCGCCATTGTGGCCGGCGCCTCGGCTCCCTGCGTCCTTTCAAGCCGCGCCGATTCCATAGATACCAAGCTCAACTCCATCGCCCTGGCTGCAGTAACTGCTAAGTAAAAGCAAGCTGCTCCAATGCTCCGGCCACGGTTAATGTAAAACGGCACTGGTTACGACATATTGCAGATGTTCACAATAAAGATAAAGTTATGAAAGAACAAATCCTGGTTATCAATCCCGGCTCTACATCGACAAAAATTGCCGTTTTTGAGGGCAGGAAAGAGGTGTTTGGAAAAACCATATACCATACCCCCCAGGACCTGGCTCCTTATCCCAGGATTTGCCAGCAGTATGAGTTCCGGAAAGCGAACATCTTCAATGAGTTGAAGAACAATAATATCCAAACCGACCATTTCGCTGCTGTTATCGGCCGGGGTGGCCTGGTCCATCCGATTCCATCAGGGACTTATCGCGTGAACGAGCTGATGCTCAATCACCTGGCCGAGGGTATTGGCGGAGAGCATGCCTCCAACCTGGGAGGTTTGCTGGCCCACAGCATAGCTTCGGAAATTCCAGGATGCCAGGCCTTCATATCCGATCCGGTGGTGGTGGATGAGCTGCAGGATGTGGCTCGTGTTACCGGAGTTCCCCAAATTGAAAGGGTTTCGATCTTCCACGCCCTGAACCAGAAGGCCATCGCCAAGCGTCATGCCAGCATCATGGGAAAATCCTATGAAGATCTTAACCTGATAGTGGTGCACCTGGGCGGAGGCATATCGGTAGGCGCTCATCGCAAAGGCCGGGTTATTGACGTGAACAACACCCTGAACGGAGACGGTCCCATCGCACCCGAACGTGCCGGCAGCGTTCCTGCCTTGCAATTGGCAGAGCTTTGCTTCTCGGGAAAATACACCCTTCAGGAGGTCAAAAGGATGCTTACCGGAAAAGGAGGCATGGTGGCCCACCTGGGCACCAACTCCTTTATGGAACTATGTGACAAGGTGCAGGCCGGTGATCCAAAAGCTACCCGACTGTACCAGGCCATGGCCTATACCATATCAAAACAGATAGGCGCAACGGCTGTTGTCCTGTGCGGTAAAATTGACGCAATCCTCTTTACCGGAGGCATTGCCCACAACAAACGCTTCATAGACCTGATTACTGAACAGGTGGGATTCCTGGCGCCCTGCTTCACATACGCCGGAGAAGACGAAATGGTTGCCCTGGCCAATAATGCCTACAACGTGCTAACAGGAGAAGAAATCGCCCAGGTTTATGCGGGGTGACTGCCTCGCACTCTTGATTTATTGATCTGTATACCATATAATTAACAAAAGAGCTCCTCCAGGGAGCTCTTTTGTTATAGTGCTGATAGCCAGCCTAATGAATCAAGAGTGCGCGGCACTCACTCCCCTTGCAGCAGCTTATTGTATTTCTCGTAGGATGCTTCGTACTCGGGACTCTTGGTGCGCAGGCGGAAGTAGATGTTCTTCAGGTATTCAACCACCACCTGGCGGATTTCCTCATCCTGGATCAGTTCAAAACTCTTTTCAAAGGGAGGAATGGCTTTTTCAAGCATCAGGTCCAGCTCTTCCACCATTTTCATATACTTGGTGTCGTCCAGCTCGTCAGAAGCAGCTGTTTGGATATCAACAGCCTTGTCATAGTAAGCCTGGCCCATCTGGAAATATCCGAAGAAGAAATTTGGATCTGTATCAATGGATTTTTGGTACAGGCGGATAGCTTCTTCAAATTTGCCCAAACCTTTTAGCACGTTGCCTTCTGCATAGTACAGACTGGGATTGTTGGGCTCGTTTTCCTGTGCACGCTGGATAAAGGTAAGCACCTTGTTAGGGTCATCATTGCTCTCCAGGTATACGTTAATCAAAGCGACAAGAACGCTCTGGCTGTTGGGATATTTTGTAAACCCGCTGGAAAGAAGCTCTTTGCTTTTCTCAACATCACCCAGTTGTTTATACGCTTCTGCCAGGTTTGCATACGTGTCGCCGGCAGATTCAAAGTCCATTTCCAGGCACTTTTCGAAGAATTTCACGGCACGGTTGTAATCCCGATCCATCAAAGCCGTCAAAGCCACATAATACACAATGGTCGTATCAATTACATTCAAAGCCGGATGCGATGCCGCGTTAAATGATTTTTCGAATTTCACAGAAGCATCTGCATAATTGCCCAGCGTGTAGGATGCCATGGCATCGTTGATGAAGTTGTTGGCAATCAAGGTCAATCCTTCCTGGATTTCAGATTTGCTGCCACCCTTTGTGTCCAGTTCGGCAGCCTTGGTATAGGCTTCGTATGCCTCGGTCAGCATGTTCACATCCTTGAGCAGCGGATTGGTAATGATCCAGAAGGACAGTCTGCCTTCGGGATTGTAATAGAGGTCTTTGTCCTGGTATTTTACCACTTCATACTGTTCTCCCTGTATGGTCATGTACTCTGTCGAAAGGGCACGCTGGTCCTTCAGCACGACCTTTGACTCCAGCGAGGAGAGACCTATCCACAGGTTGTTGGTCGGAAAAGAATACACGTCGGTCAGTGTTTGTGCATACTTTATCCAGGTTGCGGGTTTGGTGTTGCGCTTTACATCCAGGGTTTGCTCTTTTGCCTTGTTGAAGTTTTTAAGGAGGATGTCCGCCTCTTTAGATTGTGCGCCCAATTGCATTGCCATCAACAACATCAGGGCAGCTGTCAGAAATTTTTTCATGATGTATTATGTGTTTGTGCTGTTAAAAAATTATTTCAAATTATTCAAATATTACAAATCCTCTACTGCTTCCTTAGGCAGGGGATCGCTTTTGGGTACGCAGCAGACGGCAGCTATGGCATCTCCTTCACGCAGGTTGATCAACCGTACTCCTTGTGTGGCCCGGCCCGCCAGGCGGATATCGGCCACCGCCAAACGGATGGTAATACCCGAGCGGGTGATGATCATAAGGTCACTGTCGTCAGTCACCGCCTTGAGGGCAATGAGCTTGCCGGTTTTTTCCGTAATGTTCAGGGTTTTCACTCCCTTGCCACCCCGGTTGACCTTTCTGTAATCTTCTATCAAGGAACGTTTGCCGTATCCGTTCTCACTCACTACCAACACATGAGGACAGGCTTCTACAGATGTATTCACACATATCATGCCAACTACCTTATCGTACTCTTCTATGGATATTCCGCGTACGCCGGCAGCCGTACGGCCTATGGGGCGCGCATTCTTTTCATCAAAGCGGACACACTTTCCTTCACGCGCTCCCAGCAACAATTCGCAGGAGCCATTGGTCAGGCAGGCTTCCAGGAGGTTGTCGTTCTCGCTTATGGTAATGGCATTCACCCCTTTGGAACGTGGATTGGAATAAGCTTTCAACCTGGTCTTCTTGACCGTTCCACGTTCTGTGCACAATACAATGTAATTGTTGTTCAGATAGTTTTCATCTGTCAGGTTATCCACGTTTATGTAGGCACAAACGCTGTCACCCGGCTCAATGTTGATAACATTCTGAATGGCGCGTCCCTTGGATATCTTGTTGCCTTCCGGGATTTCGTATACCTTGAGCCAGAAACACTTCCCGTGCTGGGTAAAGAACAGCATGGTGCTGTGCATGTTGGCTGTATAGATGTGTTCAATGAAATCCTCTTCCCGGGTATTGCTTCCCTTTGAACCAATCCCTCCCCTGCCCTGCAGCCGGTATTCATTCAGGTTGGTCCGTTTTATATATCCCATGTGTGAAATGGTGATGACCACATCCTCGTCGGGATAGAAATCTTCAGGGTTAAAATCCCCTGCAGCGCACTCAATGACTGTCCTGCGGGGATCATTGAAGCGGGCCTTGATGTCCAGCATCTCGTCTTTGATGAGCTTCATCTGCAGCTGCTCGCTTGCCAGAAGATCATCCAGGTTGCGGATAAGTTCCATCAGCTGGCTATACTCGGCCTGCAGCTTGGAGCGTTCCAGCCCGGTAAGCTGGCGAAGCTTCATTTCCACAATGGCCGAGGCCTGCTCTTCGCTGAATCCGAATTCCCGCTGCAACCCTGAGCGTGCCTCTTCCACAGTCTGCGAAGCGCGTATCAGGGCGATCACTTCGTCCAGGATATCCAGGGCCTTGAGCAGCCCTTCCAGGATGTGGGCGCGTTTGGCAGCCTGGTCACGTTCAAAATGGGCACGGCGGACCACCACCTGGTGGCGGTGACGCACGAAATACTTGATCAGCTGTTTCAGGTTCAGGAGCCTGGGACGACCGTCCACCAACGCTATGTTGTTTACAGAGAATGAACTCTGCAGGGCTGTATATTTGAAAAGGCTGTTGAGCACCACATTGGCCACCACCCCAATCTTGAGTTTGATGACAATGCGCATGCCGTTACGGTCGCTCTCGTCGTTTATGAAGGCAATCCCGTCCAGTTTCTTCTTTTCCACCAGGTCGGCGATCTTCTCTATCAGCTCGCGCTTGTTGATCATGTAGGGGATCTCGGTCACCACAATGGTTTCACGGCCGCTCGGCGCCACCTCTATGTCGGTTTTGGCACGCACCACAATACGGCCGCGGCCTGTTTCATAGGCTTCGCGGATGCCCGAGGTGCCGTAAATGATACCACCTGTCGGGAAATCGGGGCCTTTAACGTATTTGAGTAACTCGTCCACACTGATGTTGTCGGAATCTATGTAGGCACAAACAGCATCCACTATTTCGCCAAGGTTGTGGGGCGGCATGTTGGTGGCCATTCCCACGGCTATCCCGCTGGCGCCGTTCAACAGCAACAGGGGGACCTTGGCCGGCAAGACAGAGGGTTCCTGCAATGAATCGTCAAAGTTGTTCTTGAAATCCACGGTGTCCTTGTCCATGTCGGCCAGAACCTCCTCGGCAACGCGGCGCAGGCGTGCCTCGGTATAACGCATGGCAGCGGCGGAATCCCCGTCTACTGAACCAAAATTACCCTGACCTTCCACCAGCATGTAACGCATGCTCCAGTCCTGTGCCATGCGCACCATAGCCTCGTAAACACTGGAATCGCCGTGCGGGTGGTACTTACCCAGCACCTCCCCTACTATGCGGGCCGATTTCTTGGTTGGTTTGTTGCTGGCAAGCCCCAGTTCGGACATGCCAAAAAGCACCCTGCGGTGAACGGGTTTCAAGCCGTCGCGAACATCGGGAAGGGCGCGGGAAACGATTACGGACATAGAATAATCTATGTACGCACTCTTCATTTCGTCCTCGATGTTTATCTTCTGAATTCTATCCTCCATACGGTTCAAAATAATCCTTCAAAAATACAAATAATTCCGTTAAATGACAACGGTATTGGTACCTTCCGGATTCAGGTCAACATGCAGTTCGGAACCGGTGGTGTTCTCCATGCGGATGATGGCCTCTGAAAGAGGATCCTCCAGGTATCGCTGTATGGCGCGCTTCAGGGGACGGGCACCATATTGCGGGTCGAATCCCTGTGAAGCCACAAAATCCTTCGCCTTTTGAGAAATGATAACCCTGAAGCCTGCATGTTGTATGCGTTCGTAGAGGTCAGCGAGTTCAATCTCTATGATCTTGTAAATATCTTCCTTGTCCAGTGCGTTGAAAAGGATCTGCTCATCCACCCGGTTCAGGAACTCGGGGGTGAACATCTTGCCCAGGCTCTTTTCTATGATATGACGGCGGCGGTTCTCGGCCGCTTCGGCAGCCCCGGATGAAACGGTTGCAAAACCAACCCCTGTGCCGAATTCCTTCAATTCACGGCTGCCAATGTTGGAGGTCATGATGATGATGGTGTTGCGGAAATCCACATGACGTCCGTTGCTGTCGGTCAGGCGTCCCTCATCAAAGACCTGCAACAGCAGGTTGAAAATATCGGGATGTGCCTTCTCTATCTCGTCCAGAAGGACCACGGTATACGGTTTGCGTCTTATGCGCTCTGTCAGCTGTCCCCCCTCGTCGTATCCCACGTATCCCGGAGGCGCGCCAATGAGCCTGCTGACGGCATATTTTTCCATGTATTCGCTCATGTCAATGCGCACCAGGCTGTCTGGAGAATCAAACATATAGGTGGCCAGCAGTTTTGCCAGGTGCGTCTTGCCCACCCCGGTGGGTCCCAGGAAAATGAACGTGCCGATGGGCTTGTTGGGATCCTTCAATCCGGCGCGGTTGCGGTGGATGGCCCGTACCATGGCTTCCACGGCATCGTCCTGCCCAACGAGCTTCTGTTTGAGTATGGTAGACATGTTGAGCAAACGCTGTGTTTCCGATTCCGAGACACGGCTTACGGGTACCGAGGTGATCATGGAAACCACTTCGGCCACTGTGTCGGCATTCACCTCTTTCTTGTTGGCCTTTTGTTCCGAATACCATGTATCCCTTGCCTGGCGCAGTGCTTCCATTACCTTCTTTTCCCGCTCCCGCAGGGCCGTCGCCGTCTTGTAATCCTTCTTGTCAACGGCTTCCCGCTTTTGCATCATCAGTGAATCCATCTCCTCTTCCATGACTACCAGTTCTTTGGGCAATTGCAGGTGGGCTATGTGCACATGCGATCCGGCTTCGTCCATCACATCAATGGCCTTGTCGGGCAGGCAGCGGTCGGTTATGTAACGCTCGGAAAGGCGCACGCAGGCCTCCAGTGCCTGGGGCGTATAGCTCACCATATGGTGTTCTTCGTATTTGGGACGTATGCTGCGCAGGATTTCCAGTGTATCGTCGTATTTGGTGGGTTCCACGATGACTTTCTGGAACCGCCGCTCCAGGGCACCGTCTTTTTCAATGTACTCCCGGTATTCATCCATGGTGCTGGCCCCGATGCACTGGATCTCTCCCCGTGCCAGGGCCGGTTTGAGCATGTTGGCGGCATCCAGCGAGCCACCGCTCCCCCCCGTGGCGCCTGCCCCTATCAGGGTATGGATCTCGTCAATGAAAAGGATGATATCGGGATTCTTCTTTATCTCGGCAAGGAGCGTTTTCATGCGTTCCTCGAATTGCCCGCGGTATTTGGTGCCGGCCACCACCGAGCCGATGTCCAGCGAGAGGATTTTCTTGCCTTGCAGCGTTGGTGAGCCTTTGCGCCGGGCAATGCGGTTGGCCAGGCCTTCCACAATGGCCGATTTACCCACTCCGGGCTCGCCAATGAGCACCGGGTTGTTCTTCTTGCGCCGACCCAGGATCTGTGCCAGGCGGTCAATCTCCTTATCACGCCGCACCACCGGGTCCAGCTGCCCGGCACGTGCTTCCTCGGTCAGGTCCAGCGCGTACATGTCCAGCATGGGTGTTGCCGAGGTATCCTTTTGCTGCCCGGTCTTGCTGCCGGTTTGTTTTTTAGCTGCCTGCAAAGCCATGTCCATCTGTTCATCTATGTTCTTGATGGACTCTTTCCGCTCCAGTGCACGCTTGCGCTGGGAACCTTTCACCACAAGGGGCAATTCACCCTTCAGGTAGGCACGCAGCGTCTGATCCGTCACTCCCTTGGTGCGCAACCAGTAAACGCCAATTCCGTTGTCTATGGCAAGCAACGCAAGCAGCAGGTGCAGGGAATTCGGGGTCGCCTGCCCCAGCTTGCTTGCCTCCAGGTACATGGCCTTCAGGCACTTCTCTGCATGCTCGGAAAGCGACAGCTTGTCGGACTGATCGGGAGGAATCATGGTACGACCCATCTCCTTGCTTTCTATGAGGTTTTTCATTTGCCAGAGCAGCAAATCAAGCATGGTAAGAATGCCATAGGCCTGGTTTTCCTGGTGGCGGATAATGGCCAGAAAAAGGTGGTCTCCCGTAACCGTGTAACTCCCCAGACGCATGGCCTCTTCCCGTGCGAATGAGAGTATCTGGTTCAGTTCTTCGGGTAGTTTAAGATTCATTCCACAAAGGTAATAAAACCCTTTGAAATAAGAGTTTCCTGTTATATTATCGCAAGGTTCAGCGCTATGCGGCCTGCAATTATAATGCTTCTTGCGCTTCTGGTGCTTATGGCGTTTTTGGCGCTTATGGCGCTTCTGGCGTTTTTGGCGCTTTTGGCGCTTATGGCGCCTTTAATGCTTCTGTCTGTCGTCTTTATTTTATCGTTAGCTTACCTGATTTCCGGCCGAACTGGTTGCATTTGGCTTCGACCGTGATCACATTGCCTTTAGACAGCCCGGGAAGCGTTATCTCATAAGTTTCCGATTCCTTTGTGGATTGTTTGGTCAGCTCCTTTTTCTCAATCTCCTTATCCCCAACCAATACGGTTATCTCTGAGATGAAGTGTTTTTCCGTATCCATGACAGGGTGCACAATGGTTACTGATAACTTGGCCGTTTCTGCATCGTAAACCAAGGTCACCTTATGGGCGGGATTTGCATTCATGACTATTGGCAAAACCATCAGCAGCAATAAGGTGAAAAGTGATTTTTTCATAGGTGTATTTGTTAATCTGTTTATCATAATGTTTAATGGTTGTCCTGTGTTCCAATGCTTACCGGCCTCCTGCTGCAATCAGCCGTGTCACTTCGTGCCGGTCAACTGCCGGTCCCAGGGGTGCCACTGCTTTCATCAGTGCCACTGTTTTCGGGGGTAACACTGCTCTTGGGCTGGGCACCGACCATCACCTCGGCAAATTTCTTGATATTCCTGTGCGAAACAAGATCCTGATCACCTTTCTTGCCTGTGATCTTTGCGAGGATCAGGCGTTCCACAAAATTCATCTTCTTCCACTGCAACGCGCCACCCAGGAATGCCACATGATGGGCCACACTGCGCAGGTTTTCAGGAAAGGCAGCTTCCATCTCCTGCTGTTGCTTCTCAGGCAATCTTTCCATGCCGCAGACAAACAGGAAAAGCGGTTTCTTCTCCAGTTCAGAGGCATACCTGTCACAAAACCGCTGCATATTCCTGAGTGGCTTGCCCGCATAAACTGGCACCCCAAGCACATACCGCTCCGCTTTATTGAACCCATCATCCGTAACAGGCCACTGCTTGCAGTCAGCAACATCCAGGAGTGTCACCTGATCGTGCGTAGAGAGTAATTCTCCGATCTCTTGTGCTATCAACCTGGTAGTGCCATATTTAGAAGCGTAAAAAATCGTAGTTCTCATTTTTTAACAGATTTGCGTTTGTATTTCAAAGGTAATCAACACAATTGAAAAAAACATACTATATTTAACATATAAAAATAATTGTTTTTCAACTATGCGTAAAGCGAGTATTCTAAATATAATCCTTTTGCTTTCCTGCTTAGCCATCCTGAACAACTGTTCATGGGGAACGCACGATGCGCCTGCCAACCTCAGGCCATACAACCTAGATAACCTGAATTACGACGTCCAGCCGGCAGCCGGATCGTATGGTTTTCTTTTTTATTCATCTGCAGACTGGAGCGCCATCATCACATGCGAAACCGGAGAGGAGGAAATTCCAGAAATGCCCACTGTCAATCCTTCATCGGGCCGAGGCTCCTCATCCCTGCAATCTTTGAATTTCAGAGTCTCCGAGAATAATACGGAATTTTCCAGAACTTATAATCTTACGATTATATCTGGAGACAAAACTCTTGTCGTGGTCATCTGGCAAAGATCAGACCTCGGGCCGTTGCGTGTAAGTTCCACTGAAATCATACTTCCTTCATTGGGAGGCGATGGTGTGATCAATGTGGAATCCAATACAGCCTGGAATGCACAGGTTACGGATAATTGGTTTACGGTATCACCAGATTCAGGAATTGGCAATGAAAGCGTCAATATTGTGGTAAATGCCGGACAGAACAGTACTATTTTCAGGACCTCCACTTTCCAGGTCATTTCCGATACCGTAACACGGATTGTCCATGTTTCCCAACACGCATTCAATGTGACACCACCATCCAATACAACCGTCACGTTCGACGGTACTCATGTACTCGATTTCTCGGTTCTGAGCAGCCTTCCCTGGGAAGTGTCCGGCGATGAAGGCACCTGGTATTCTTTTTTAACATCATCGGGCCAGGCATCAGATGCTCCCGCCGCAAATCAGATAACCATACAACCAAATCCCGGAAGTACCCGGACAGCAAAGATCACGGTGACAAATTCGCAGGATGAAAAGCAGTCATTCACTATTACACAGAGAGGAGATGTGGGTGCCTTATTGAATACCAACTGGTCCGGAACAGCCACTGTCAGTGCACTTGCAATTTCCAGGACCGGATCCATGACACTGACCATAGTGGATGAAGACAATGTACTAGTGCGAGGATATCCCGGCACGATTTCTTACCTGAGCAGCGAGTCCATTAGTTTTAGTGTCTATATCAGTGAATTGACCTATGAAGGTTTCACTGCGACCAACATCACAGCAAACTTCACAGGCACTTTTTCTGCCGACAAATCAAGTATCTCCGGAACCCTCTCCGGCAGCGGCCGGTTACTTGGGCTGCCCATCCCGGCAAGCGGCAGCTGGCAGGTAGCACTGCAATAGACTGTCGCGCACTCTTCATTCATCTTGCTGACTATCTGCAATATAACAAAATAGCTCCCTAGAGGAGCTATTTTGTTAACTATTTGTTATACAGGGTAATGCATCAAGAGTGCGCGGCACTCAATGCTCCCCGGCTTCCTTGAAGAAGCGATACTGCAGCTCCAGGGTGCCAGTCTCGGCTTTGAGCATGCCAATGACCTTTTGCAGTTGCGCGACGGAGGAGTCCAGGCTCAGGCGGCCGATCTCTGGGTCGGAACCGGTGGCGTCCCCGGCGTAATGGTTGGGATAGCGGGCGTACCACCAGATGCCGGTATACGTACCGGGCAGAGGCAGGCGTGCCTGGTCCCGGCCCGATTCAAGAGCAACCCGGTCCATGTGTACCAGGTCAGGCCGGATGACGCGCATGACAGCGGTTTCCTCTTCATCGGCATGTCCCCCAATCGTGCTTTTGCGGAGCTCGGTAATCTTGCGATCGGTTTCCTTGTCCCCTGTGGGGGTGAAGAGAAAGACGGCATAATTCCGCTCCCCTTCCAGCTGCGTCTGGCAGAAATACTGAAGAAAATTGGTGTTGCCTCCGTGGCCGTTCACTATAATGATCTTGTCAAATCCATTGCGCGCGATCTCGCGGCACGTTTCGTCCAGCAAGTCGTAAAGCATGCGGCTGCTATACGCAATTGTCCCGGGCTGGTGCCGGGCCTCGAAGATCTGGCCGGCGAAATAAAACGGGAAGACCACTGCATACTCGCCTTTGGCCGCCGTGAGCGCAATGTGGCGCGCGGCATAGACATCGGTGCCCAGGGGCAAATGCTGCGCGTGCTTTTCAATCACCCCAATGGGGATAATGCAAACGCCCTGGGCCAGCCCGGTGGCCTTTTTAAAATCTGCCGAGGTAAGTTCTTCCCAGGCCACAGCCAGTTCCTGAGCCTGAGGCTGCGGCTGAGCTGCTTGAAGGGACTGCGGCTGGGTCTGCGGCTGCGGCTGAAGCCGCGACTGCGGTTGGGTCTGAAATGCATGCGGTTGTGCTTCGTGAAGGGGCTGAGCCTGTGGCTGGGCCTGCAGGCTGGACAGAGAAAACATCAGCAGGGGCAGTAATAGTGATGTGAGGATTAGTTTTTTCATAGATATTTCATTTAGTATTGTTTCGACTTCATTATTTGATTCTCAAAGATACAAAATCGGATTATGTGCGTTGCAAACATTGTTCTTTTGCCTGGATACTACATAGTTACGTGATTCATACCCCTGGGGGTATGAATCACGTAAGTAGCTGATTATGAGCTAAACGAATAATGTTTGCGATGCACTCAGCGATGCCGGGCTCACAAAGCAGCAAGCAACTAAATGGAGAAGCGCTCAGAGGTGCTTCGCACCAAACGGTGCTGCGAAGCAGCATTTTATAGGCGCCAAATGTCTTTGGCGCACCGCCTAAGACTGCCGCGCACTCTTCATTCATCTTGCTGACTTTCTGCAAGTTAACAAAATAGCTCTCTGGGGGAGCTATTTTGTTAACTATCTGTTATATAAGGCAATACATCAAAAGTGCGCGGCACTCCTGCTGGCGGGCGGTGCGAGGTGAGCCCGGCCGGCGGCTCAGCGGGCAGCGCGTCCCTTACTTCATCTTGGCAGCGTCTTCCAGGAATTTGGCGAGGCCTTTTTCGGTCAGGGGGTGGTTCAGCAGGCCCAGAATGGGTTGCAGCGGGCAGGTGACCACGTGGGCGCCTGCCTCCATGCAATCAATGATGTGGCGCGTGTGGCGGATCGATGCGGCCAGCACCTGCGTCTGGTACCCGTAGATGTCAAAAATGCGCACGATCTGGGCCACAAGCGCCACCCCATCTTCACTCGCATCGTCCAGGCGGCCCACAAAAGGCGAGACGTACCGCGCACCGGCTTTGGCGGCCAGAACCGCCTGCCCCGCATTGAAGACCAGCGTGCAGTTGGTGGGGATCTTCCGTGCCGAGAGGGCTTTGATGGCCTTGATGCCCTCTGTCGTGCAAGGCACCTTCACCACAATATTCTTGTGGATGGCCGAGAGTTCATGCGCCTCGGCAAGCATCCCATCCAGGTCCGTGGAGAAAACCTCGGCACTCACATCACCGTCCACCATTTCACAAATTTGCCGGTAATGCGCCATGATGGCCGCGTGGCCGTGGATGTTCTCGTGCGCCATAAGCGAAGGGTTGGTGGTCACCCCGTCCAGGATCCCCAGGTCACGCGCCTGGCGTATCTGCTCCAGATTGGCTGTGTCTATGAAAAATCTCATAATATTTTTAATTTTGTCTACCCAAAGATACGCACAAAAATGACTGCCGCGCACTTTTGATGTATCCCGCTGGATTACAACGTAATAACAAAACAGCTCCCCGGAAGGGCTCTTTTTATATGCAATTCACTATCAGAGCAATACATCAAAAGTGCGCGGCACTCAAGCTCCTTCTTTTCATAACTTTCCTTGCCTTAGCCATTGTTTCTTGTTCCAGGGAAGAACCCGAGGACATTTTAAGCGACAAGGCGGACCTGATCTCGTTCGTCCTGTCAAAGGCCGAGAACCCCTCCCTGAGCACTGACCTGCAGGGAATTCGCAACAGGAACGTGTTTTACATGACCGTGCCCGAGGGTGTGGACCTGACCAACCTGAAGCCCAGCCTGTTGGTGTCGCCGGGCGCAACGGTGAGGATCAACAACGTGCCAGTCACAAGCAGTGGAAGCAATCCTACAGCTAGCGACAGTGGCAGCGATCCCCTGGCAAGCAGTGGAAGCAACCCTACGGCTAGCGACAGTGGCAGCAATCCCCTGGCAAGCAGTGGAAGCAATCCTACAGCTAGCGATAGTGGCAGCGATCCCCTGGCAAGCAGTGGAAGCAATCCTACGGCTAGCGACAGTGGCAGCGATCCCCTGGCAAGCAGTGGAAGCAACCCTACGGCTAGCGACAGTGGCAGCGATCCCCTGGCAAGCAGTAGCCACTACTATCCCCCGGCAACCAGGAGCATGCCTGCAGTGGATTTTTCGGGAGTGGTGACGGTAGAGGTTACTGCGGAAAACGGGAAAGCCCTGCAGTACAAGCTGCTGGTGAAAAATGGCAGGCAGGAATTTGACAACCTCATCTACCAATGCATGGCCAAGTACGATATCCCGGGGATTTCCTTTGCCTTCTCTAAAAACGAAGAGATAGCCTATTGCAGCGGGCTGGGTTTTGCCATCACGGAAACCGAAGAAAGAACCACGCCCGGCCACCTTTTCAGGCTGGCAAGCATCTCTAAGCAATTCACCACATTATGCATTCTGAAACTGTACGAGGCAGGAAAACTGACCCTTGACGACAGGGTTTTCGGGACCGGAGGCATCCTGGAGCAGGAATATGGCAACGTTACACCTCGTGCCGCAGCGGTCACTATCAGGCATTTGCTGCAACACACCAGCGGCTGGGGCAGCGACCCCGACCCCATGTTCTCCTCGGCCTTCACCGGCCAGACGCTTGATCAAAGGATACGGTACATGCTGGGCACCACCCAGGCCGAGCCGGGCACCGTGTTTACATATAGCAATATGGGTTTCGGGATTTTGGGAGAGGTCATCAAGAAAGTTTCCGGACAACCCTACGAAGAATACCTGAAAGCGGTCTTATCAGAGGCGGGCATTACCGACATCCATGTAGGAAAAGACCGCGCGGGCAGAAGGCCGAACGAAGTGGTTTACTACTCCCAGAATGGGTACAACGGCTATGCAAATCCCATGGATGTGATTGCCGCGGCTGGCGGTGTCATCGCCTCGACCGAACAAATGCTGCAACTGCTCTTTCACATAGACGGGCGCCCCATCGTGCCCGATATCATACAACCCGCCACGCGTATCCAGATGCTCACCCCTTCTGCGATCTATCCCCGGTATGCCCTGGGCTGGAGAAGAGGCCACAAATTCTTCCCCGACGCCGCCTACCACTCCGGGAACCTGGCTGGAACCGCTACCATGTGGGTGATGGGCAGTTCCGAGACAGCCGCCGGCTCCGGTGTAAATTGCGTGGTGCTCTGCAACTCAAGATCTTATATGACCGACCCGGATGGCACTACTTTTGACGATGGCTTGTACATCCTCATGGGCGAACTCTACAACCTGGCGCTGTGAGTGCCGCGCACTCTTGATGCATCACGCTGGCTTTTAGCATACTAACAAAATAGCTCCCCTGGAGAGCTATTTTGTTAATCAATTGTGATATAGAGCAATACATCAAGAGTACGCGGTACTCATTTGGGCAAGAGGAAGTACCGTTATACCGTTGCTTCTGTCTTGTCTTTCGTCTCCCGCGTAAATTACCCATCCTTTTTTCATGCCAGATATCTTTAGCCAGGAGGAGATGGATTTAAAGTAATCTTCAGTTATGGTTTGTCCCGATTTTATTACTATCGGCAACAAAG